>JACCDN010834671.1_pt1 | contig 88910 bp, 72 predicted proteins | sample 7441691 | NCBI WGS metagenome assembly JACCDN01 (sample SAMN15323439, study PRJNA562643) | freshwater metagenome | isolation source: river surface water | place: USA:Blue River Watershed | collected 2017-08-16
ACTACGCCATTTGCTTCCTTCAGATTCTACCTCACGATAGACACCCTTGCATAGGCTCGTTATTCCCATCGACGGGGCTAACAGCGGACTTACACCGCCTAGATGTGCGCCATGTCTGGCGCACATATAATTAAAATAGCTCTCAATTTTGTGAGCTATTTTAAGGAAAGTAGTTATGCTTTAATGACTCATAAATCTTAATAACCCAGCAATTGCCAATATCGTAGCAACTCCAGTACCTAGCACCCATTTTACAAGTCTAAGTTCTACAGATACCAATTCTGTACGTAGTTCAGCAATATCAGCTTTAGAAGCCAGGTTTTTACTTTCTACATTATAAGCTGCTGACTCTATAGCTTGCTCGATCTGGCGAGCTTGGAATTCGGCTAACTCCTCACTGGTACCAAGTTCTTTTGCTTTTTTCACGTAGCCGTGTACATCGAAATGCTTCATAGTCATAGTATTCATTTTTCAAAAATCACTAATAGTTTATTATAACATAGAAGGTGGTTATTTAAAACCACCTTCTTCATATATCCGTTTGAAAATATTTAGCTTTCTGCCGGTAACATAATTGTAATTGCCGGCTTGGGATCATCAATATCTAAAGGAGCACACTCGGCTAATAGATCAAAGGCTTTATTTTGATCATCTTGCCAAGAAATCACAACTTTAAAATTTATGAGGTTGATGGCTTTTGAGATTTTGCTCAGGTACTTTAATAACCTTCAGAATATTTTTAAATTCTCATGATGCATATGTTATTTTTACACATTCAAAAATATAACGGGTTTTATACGCTAAATCTAGCACTAAATGTACCAGCGGGCACACTTGAATAGAAATTTACGGTTTGTAAATTTTGATAGTTATTGGCATCTCTAAAAGGTAGGAAAACTCTCGGTAACTCGCTCAATTATCAATTATAGTATGAATATTTATATATTTCATATCAGCATTGATGGCTGCTTGAAATCCAGCTTCCGCATCTTCAAATATTAAACATTGTTTTGGTGCAACACCTATTAAACTGGCTGCCTTAAGAAAGATTTCTGGGCTAGGTTTACCACGTGTAACATCTTCTATAGTCACAATTGTACTAAAGATATGAGTTAGATTATTGTTTTTAAGCATTATATCAACCGCAGCACGATGCCCTCCAGATGCCAAGGCTATGTGCATTGATTTGTCCTTGTGGTAAGTTAAAAGTATATCTAGAATTTTAGCAATTGGTTTTATTGCTTTAATATAATTGGTATCAAAAATAACATGCTTCTCATATGCAACTCTTTCAACGTCAATAGTTTGCTCAGATTCTTGATTAATAATTTCAATCATTTCATGACCGCTGATTCCTGAAAATCGGTTGATAAACATGTCTTTTGTGACAAATTGATAACCATATTTGGTATGAGCTTGGTACCAAGATTGATAATGTCCGGATAAAGTATCCATTAGAGTACCATCACAATCAAAGATTAAACAATTTATCTGATTGCTTTTGATAAATTCGGTTAGTTTGGGTATAAATTCGAAACGCGTACCACTTAAACAACCTTGATATTTTGATTCAGACATATACAACTCTATCTTTCAAAAATTTTTTGCCAAAAGCTCAAAAAAACGGCAGTTATTTTGTACTTTGAAATATAGCTGATTTATTTGTAGCTACAGGTCTAAAAATAGTCCAAAATATTGGTTTTCTTAATCAAAGTTTATTACAGCTGTTTATTGTTGACTAAAAAACACCTTTGAAGTGCTATTATGATTTTTATTAATTGATGTATCGACTTTAAATGATAGAATCAGTCAATTATTATACCCATGCATGTTAGCAAGGATATAGCCTCAGGCAATGAAAATTTAGCTCCTTTAATTTTATTATCAAATACGCTAATGTAATAATTGCTAGAATAATTTAAATCGGCACTAGTTAGATCAGTACTACTGAATAATGCATTTTGAAAGTCACATCCTGTTAAGATCGACTTGCTTAAATCACAATTTCTAAAATCTGTTTCCCTGGCGATACATTCTATTATTGACATAGCGCTTAATTTTAAACCTAAGAAGCTTGATTTACTTATATTGCAACTTAAGAATTTCAAGTTTTGATGTAAACTTATTTCAGCATATGCCCAATTGACACCGACTATATCGCATTTCTCAAAATAAGTATTTAGAAAATAAGAACTCTTTAGCTCAATGAAATTCAATTTGCAATTTATAAATCGGCAGTGTTTAAATTTACAATGTTTAAAGCTTGTATAGTCAAAATTACATTCATTAAAAGTACACTCATCAAATAGATTAGATGCTATTTCATCATGGTAATCAATCCCAGCAATTATTTCATCATAATATGCATTGGTAGCTTTATCGCTTAAGAACAATATTTTAACCTTAACTAATAATATGAAATATAAAATAAGAAGCTAAGCTAAGTTTTTATTATTACAGTTATAGCCAATGGAAACCTTTTGCCAAGATACCAAGGAAGAAGACGCTTAATGTCCCCATGATCCCACTTACCCAAACAACGGTTTTCATGCCCGTTTGTGCGACTTCTTTCCTAACTATTTCAATCTCTTTTCTAACTATTTCAATTTCTTTTTGTAACCGGAGTTCCGACTCTCTCAAATCTCCTTTAGAACAAAGCTCTTGTAACTTTAAAGCTTCAATTTCGTGGCGCTGCTCATCCATCCGCTGCTCTATAACTTTGGCCAGTTGATCAATTTGGCGGGCATTAAGCTGAGCCACTCGCTCATCAACTCCGAGCTCTTTAGATTTATTCACAAAATCAAGAATATCAAACATATCGGTTGTCATGGTATTCATACCTCAAACTCCTAGTATTTTATTATAACATATAAGACGGTTTAATTAAATCATTTTAAAATTAATATAAAGATTTATTTGCAAGGCGTTAAAACTAATTGATATAGTTTCTATAAAAATCTGAATACTTAGAAATGTAAAATTTGGCCTTTTTCTAAGGATACACAAAAATGGAATGTTCTAAATCAACACACTCTTTCCCAACCAAAAAAGGTTCTTTAACGAGTAAGCCATTAACATTAACTGAAAAATATCGTGGTTTTAGTGACATAGGTGAGATAACTTGTTTTAGAACAGATCTACAACCCCAAATAATTAGAGAACAATTACAAACCTATCGAACAAAAAATGATTTATGTAGTTACATAAGTACTACCGCACAAGAATCGAATAGAGAAAATCCTTGTAGTTTTGCTTTGCATACTTTAGATCAATTACGCACTAAGGAATGGTGGGCAGTAAGGAAATCACTGTTAGGCTATTCATATGATTATGCCAAAAATTCTTCTACATTTGCTTTAAGCCTTACTAATGAAGGATTAAAAACATTAAATCAATGTTGTACCCATATAACGGCATTAAGTAATAAACTCTTGGCCGTTTTAGTTAAGGACGGGTATCACCATGAGCGGATATTCAATTCTGATGAATATGCTTTATGGGCATTGTCTAAAATATATACACTAAGGCTTTTAGAAACTGGATATATCGCATATATTACTCATATAAATATACACGAAAAAATGCCTCAAGAACTTATTAATGAGCAATTTGAGAATGCTAAATTTGGATTACCAGCACCAAAAGAAACAAATAACCAGAATCACACGTTTGTTGCCATAAAACATCAATCTTCAGATGAACCAATATTTATTGTTGATCTTTGGCTAACTAAAATTAATGCTGCGAATAGAGCAGCGTTTATAGGCACAAAGGAAGAATATACTAAATTCTTAAAAGCCAATTATGATAGGATTTACGTAAAAGGCCCAAAACGAGAAGTAACCTTTAAAACTAATTTTACGCCAGAGTAACTAAAGATTTTTTACATATGGGCTATTATTGAACATATACAAACCTAACCAGTAATAAAACACCATTTATATCAAATTAATTAACTAACGCTAAATCACAAGTATTTTTTAAAATAAAAAATAGCCCTCAATTTTGTGGGCTATTTTATAGGAAAGTAGTTTTGCTTTAATGGATCATAAACCGTAATACCGCGGTAATTGCGCCAGTAATTGCCAATATGCTTGCTACACCTGTTCCAAGAACCCATTTGATTAATCTAAGCTCTACAGATATTAGTTCTTTTCGTAACTCAACAATATCATTTTTCACATCTGTAATATCGTTTCTAGAAGCTAAACTCTTACTTTCCATGTTATATGCAACAGATTCTATCGCTTGCTCAATCTGGCGAGCCTGGAACTCAGCTAATTCTTCGCTAGTACCTAACTCTTTTGCTTTTTTAACATAGGCATGCACATCAAAATGTTTCATAGTAATAGTATTCATTTTTCAAAAACTCCTAATAGTTTATTATAACATAGAAGGTGGTTATCTAAAACCGCCTTCTTCATATATCCGTTTGGAAATATTTAGCTTTCTGCCGGTAACATAATTGTAATTGCCGGCCTGGGATCATCAATATCTAAAGGAGCACACTCGGCTAATAGATCAAAAGTTTTATTTTGCTCATTTTGCCAATTAATCACAACTTTAAAAGTTATTAGGTTTGCTGCTTTTTCGATTTTGATCTGATATTTTAAAACCATTAAAATATCCCAGATAACCCCTTCATAACTATTGGCTCCATAAATAAGAGACTCTTCAATTATATTACTAACTCTAGAAGTTAAAAAAACCGGGAATTTAAACCCGGCCCCTAGCGCTAATCCACTAATATCGAATTGTTCGCATTCGGCAACCGCCTCGGCTCTTGAGTATGCATATATTAATTCCCGAAACAATATCCATCACCAAAGCAGCAACTATTAAAGGACTTATAAAGGCTCCAAAAACTAAAGCTGGGATACGAGTTCTGGAAATGACGCAGCAAGCAAAAGAAGCCTTACTTGCGCAATTTGAAATTACCGGAAGCCTAGACAGCCGGGTCTTTCTCTCACCAAAGAATCGCCCGTGGATTAAAACTAGCGCTTTTCGTGAATATTGGAAAAAAGCTTTATTAATTGCTGGGATTGAGTACCGTAATCCCTACCAGATGAGACATACATTTATCAGTTATATGCTAAGCATTGGTAATAACCCAATGATACTATATAGAATGGTGGGACACGAGAACCCCAAAATCATGTTTGATAAATATGCCAGATTTATAAAATCTAGTTCAAATAAAAAGTTACTTTTTACTAAATCAATGTAATTTTGATGCCCAAAGTGATGCCCAAAATTTAAGAAATTAAGGGAAAATTGAAGAAAATTTGAGAATAAATAAGAAACGTAAAATAAAGATAACTCGTTGAAATAAATAGAAAAACACTAGAAATACAAAGACAAGAAAAAGTACTTGGTGCACCCGACAGGGATCGAACCTGTGACCTTCAGTTTCGGAAACTGACACTCTATCCAACTGAGCTACGGATGCATAAATTAATGACTGTATGGTGAATAAGGACCTTATTGTAGCATAAAATATTAGCAATTAAAATAAAAATCTCTAACTTTTCCAGTACTAGCAAAGTATATTATTTAGTGCTAACTTATATAGTTCTTATTTGTTGCTTTTTAAAAGGAAAAACTATGATTACTTTATACATATAATAAATAACATTTTTAACTTAAACTGTGTTTCAGAGAGTTGGTATGTAAATAGAAAGTACTTAATAATAAAAAAGCTCAGATTGAAATCTGAGCTTTTTTATTTATTGAAAGTCGCGTGGTGGACGAGCTGGACGTTTGTCTTCTTCTTTCCACTTAACTACGATTTGGCGTTTTTTCTGTACGCTTGCATTTAAGTTATTTAAGCAAGCTTCTGCTTCTTCTGGAGTTGACATTTCAATAAACCCGAAGCCACGGCTGCGTTGATTTTCATCAGTTACAACTTTACCATAAATAACAGTACCGAATTGACCAAAAATAGTTTTTAGTTCGTTTGTATCAATTGACCAGTCTAAACCAGCAACAAATAATTTAGTTTTCATCAAAAAACCTATAATAACAGTTAATATATATAATTCTATAAGACCGACAAAATGAGTAATACACCTCAAAAACGAAACTATTTCTGACATTTATGCTGGCTTAAGAACATTCTGCGACTATTATAGCACACATTAAAACAAATACTAAAAATTTTATTCAAGATATCATGCTAAAATAATAACCTTATTAATTAAAAATGTTTATTAAATGACCAGATATTTTAGGAATATTTAATCGTCGATATCTTCGTCACACTCTATTAAGTACTCACATTATTCTAATTTTTTATTTAATATTATCTATTACTACTGTGGTTAATATTGATAATCATTCAATGTGAGAAATAAAAAACTTAATAATTAAAAAATTAACTAATTTAGGCCAAAAAAGATTAAAAAGAATTTTGAAGGAATAATATGCAAAGAACAAATTATTGTGGATTGATTACCGAGAGTTACCTTGGTAACCAAGTTACGGTAAAAGGCTGGGTTCATCGCCGTCGCGATTTAGGTGGTTTAGTATTCTTTGATATGCGCGATCGCGAAGGGTTGGTGCAAATCGTGGCTGAACCTGGTACAAACTGCTTTGCTAATGCGAATGAATTAAAGCATGAATACGTAGTTGAAGTAACTGGAACTGTGCGCACTAGGCCAAACCCAAATAAAGATTTGAAAACCGGCAATATTGAAATATTAGCTGAGCAAATAACAATTTTAAATACCTCTTTACCAACTCCAATACTAGTTGATGATGAAACCGTAAGCGAAATAAATCGTTTGACCCACCGAATTATCGACCTACGCGGGCAAAAAATGCAAAGAAATATCCAGCTACGCTACAAATTAACCAGGGCTATCCGTAGATATATGGATGATAATGGATTTATGGATATTGAAACGCCATTTTTGACCCTATCTACTCCGGGTGGTGCGCGTGACTTTTTAGTTCCATCGAGAATGAATAAAGGCAAATTCTATGCCCTCCCTCAATCTCCGCAAGTATTTAAGCAACTTTTTATGGTGGCCGGCTTTGACCGCTATTACCAGATTGTGCGCTGCTTTCGCGATGAAGAACTAAGAGCCGACCGCCAGCCTGAATTTACCCAAGTCGATATTGAAACTTCATTTTTAACTGAACAAGAGATCCGGGAAATTAACGAAAACATGATTCGTCAGGTTTTCAAAGAAGTTTTAAATGTCGATTTACCCAAGTTTCCAGTAATGACTTATGCTGATGCAATGTATTACTATGGCTCGGATAAACCTGATTTACGCTTGGAAGAATTTAAGTTTGTAGATTTAACTAGCGAGCTTAAAAATTCAAGTTTTAAAGTATTTAATGATGCAGCAAACCGAAATGATGGAAGAATAGTTGCACTAAAATTACCAAGTTCAGTTACGTTATCACGTAAAGAAATCGATGAATTAACAAAATTTGTTGGTATCTATGGAGCGAAAGGGCTTGCATATATTAAGGTTAATGATGCAACTAAATTGAACGAGGAAGGCCTACAATCTCCAATTGTTAAGTTCTTATCAAATGAAGATATAAATGCTATTATTAATGCAACTAATGCAAAAGATGGCGAAATTATACTATTTGGTGCTGATAAAGCCAAAGTGGTTAATGAGGCAATGGGTGCACTTCGCCTTAAATTAGGCCATGAAAAAGGTCTTACTAAAGGTGAATGGAAGCCGCTATGGGTTATTGACTTCCCAATGTTTGAGTATGATGAGGATTTAGCTAAATATATGCCAGCCCACCATGCTTTCACAGCGCCGAAAGATGAGCACATAGATATGCTAAGCACCAACCCGGAACTTTGTTTGGCTAAAGCTTATGATATGGTTTTAAATGGTTGGGAAATTGGTGGCGGATCTGTTCGTATACATCAAGCAGAAACTCAATCTAAAGTTTTTGCAGCGATGAATTTAACACCAGAAGAAGCACGCAACAAATTTGGTTATCTTTTAGATAATTTGCAGTTTGGCGCACCTCCCCATGGTGGAATTGCATTTGGCTTAGACCGGATTGCCACGCTAATGTGTAAAGCGGACTCGATTCGCGATGTTATTGCTTTACCCAAAACCACAACTGGTCAATGTTTACTCACCAATGCACCAAATGATGTTGAAGATAAACAATTATCTGAGCTAGGAATCAAGCTTGCATAAACTTGAAAAACTCTAGGAACTATTCCTAGAGTTTTTTTTAAGAGTTAGAAATACTTGTATATTTGACTGTCTCATTGGCATGCTTGGCACCTGTCCCTCCTTCCCAATTTAGTTCAACCAAAATACAAGGCCCGCCAGCAATACAGTTTATTCCATAATTTTGGCATTTTTCAATTGCCGCCTTGCTCTCAGCCCCTGGCTGCATCCAGATATTATTGATACCCTTTATATATGCTTCCTCGACAACTTGCTCTGTAACAGTTGGCGGTGTAACCACCGAGATGCTCTTAACCGTATCCGGTAACTCAGCTATACTGATAAAACAGTTAAGCCCTTCAATCTGCGATTCAACTGGGTTTACTGGATAAACTACAAATTTATTTTCCATATAACAGCGTAATACTTTGTTACCAAATTTTTCTCGATTCTTAGAAGCGCCTATTACAGCAAATGCCGGGGAATTAAAAAAATCCTTGTATTTTAAGCTCATGACAATCTCCTGTGAAAGTTCTAATAATTAAGAAAAATTTTATCACCTTTATTTTTATTTCATAGGTGAAAAATTAAAGCTTAATTTGACAATTAAATTTATTATCTTCAGGAATAAAAATCTATATTAGCCCCATCTTTAATTACCACCATTAAGCGATTATAAACTTTCAAGAATCAATTTTAAAGTCATTATTCAAAATATAATATAAAGTTTCATTTATGAACTTGGCATAACTTGTTGAACTAATTGCGAGTCAGTAAATTTTATTATAGTGTGTAATTTCAGTACTTAACAAAATTATTGTACCCTCTTATCGATAATTTTGTGAAAACCTTTTAGAAAACAATTACCCAATAAGTTATTTTATTTGATATTAGAAAAGTAAACTTTATGATTTTTACAATTTTTATCGCAAAAAATTATTTAATTCAAATATAGTAGAATTATTAAGATTTGATATCCTCTTATATAATTCGACACTACAAGCCCGGCTATAGCTTAAAAATATAATACTACTATTTATAAAGCCATTCGATTATCTATCCATGAAAAAGCAAATTGCCTACTAACTTAAACTATTTTCTAGAAAGAATTAATTATGATTCAAATTAATTTTCAACCAGTTACTAGCAACAATGCTAACCCAATTTCTCAGATAGATATTGGCACTATCAACTCAATCAAGGACATTGAAAGTTTTTTAAATATAAAACTAGACGATAAACAACAACAAGTTGAATTGCAAAATTTTATTCAAATCCTTTCCTTGGTCTTAAATCCACAATCCTTTACAGTCTTAACAAGAAAACAATTAAACCAACCGCCTAAGGAAGATCTAATAAAATTCTGTATCACGCAATTTCATTGCAGCATAGCAGATGCTGAAAACTTAATAAATCTTTGTATGATAAAAGCCGAAAAAAATGATGGAGCCAGCCAGTGGTGGTCTGCTAGCTTTACCCCGGCTAGTATGAGTAGATGGCTAACGCCTACAGAGCATGCACAAAAATTGTTAGATGTACTTAATTCTAGTTTAGCAAATAGTGGCGGCGATCAGTCACAGGATCTTATAACTTCTAAGTCTTTGATTAAATTCTTCTACCCTCAACCAACCATTGTAAATAGCCAACAAAATGAACAACTAGCGAATAACCTTATTAGTGCAATGTTAAACAAAATTGAGCCGACTAATAGCTTATCGCCAATAAATGCATTTTTAAATCAAGCCGACATGGCTAAACGTATCTACCAAGGTCTAGCTGAAAGCAAGGAGATTAAAGAATTTGCAAGCAAAATTGACCCTAAAACTATTGATCCAATTGCAAGAGCTTATTTAGTTAAAGCACTAGATGCAGGTACTCTTGGCGAGAATGCCCAACTATTTAAAGATCTTAAAAATTTCTTATCGGAAAAAGACCAACAACGTTACTTCGACCTGGTGATGTCTCATGGTTATTCCTCGCATTATGAAGAGTCTATGCTTATCGCTGAATTTCTATTAGCACTTAATTTTGATAAACTTGTTTTAGAGAAAAACCTTAGCAAACTGTTAAAAAATGGAGTTCTTTACCAAGATTACCACGTACATTTAGCCTTATCCAGAGTACTCGCCAATATTCAGATAGATGATATGTCTAATCAAGATAAAATAGCAAATTTACTTTTTGAACAGAAGGTTTTGTCAGAGGAAATAGAAGTACAAAGGAATTTAATTAAATTTTGGGCGAATAATTCGTTTTCTAATCCCAAGACGGATGAATTAGTAGTAAAAAGCTTAATTGAACAAAACTTTTATTATTCACCGGCTAAAGATAAATACTACCAAGACCTTGTTGGTGGATTTCTTCAGCGAAAATTTACTAGTCTTGATGCCCAAAGAGATTTTGCCGAGTTTTTAGCGTGGGTAAATTTCTTTTGGTTAATCAAACAGGAAAATAAGTCTTTTGAATCACATAGCACTAATAAAAATTTTCTGCAAATCAAAACATTGCCTGAAGTTAGGCAATCCATAATTGAGAATATTGATAAAGTAATAATCGTTGATAATGAGATACCAGACGAACGGAGAAATGATCTACAAGTTATTTTCGCAAAATTAATTGTTAAACTGAGTGAAAGTGCTCCTCAACTTAACCTTAATGAAAGGAAAAAACTTGCTAATGCATTAACTAAGATTAGATTTAGAGAAGCAAGAGCGGTAAGTACGGTAGCTCATTTAATTTATACTGATGCTTTAGGTGCAGAACCAGAAATAAAAGGCTTACTTCCACTAACGCCTGGATCTAAAGAAGAATATTACCAGGTCCTACCCTATTTACAAATTACGCGCAGCCAGGATCAAATTGCTATGGCAGAAGCAATAATTAAGGAAAAAGGTATAGAATTTCTTAAATACGTAATGAGCAAATGGATCTTTGATCAATCTATTTATACTCAAACATATAATGCATTGGTTGGTCATCGCTTTGCCAAGCCAAAACTAGCTAAAGAAGATGCATTCATTAATTATTTGCAGCCAAGTTTCTACCACGATATTAATGCTGCAACCAATGGTGATGAAAAAAATCCATTGACCATTATCAATGGAGTACAAATATACGAAACATTGCCAGAACATGGAATTGTCGGAACAATTTGTAATCAAAAAGGAGTTCCTACCCAATTCATTACCTTATCAAAAGAAATAGATGAAGATGATGATAGAAAAATAAGGGAACTATATACTCCACTTACCAATAGCTTTGCAGCCGATTTCTTTAACTCACTAATAAGCAATTTTTCACAGGATAATCTTAAAATATATTCTATACTTCCAAGCGAAACCGGGAAACTTTTCCCCGTACTAATAGATGTAGATTCAGACTCTAAAATATTAGATATGCTACCTATCTGGGCAGCAAAGCTTATTACACAAAATAACTTCGAAATATCTGATTATAAGTACCATAACGTAATCAACATTGTTTTAAATTTTTTTGATAATCCAGAGCCAGAGGACGAAACAGAGCTTAGCCAATCAAACAGCCAAGATGCGTCTATAAACGATATTTCCATTCTAGAAATCTACAAAACAGCAATTAAACGGTTGGTTACTGCCCAAGGGGATGATATTAAGCTCGATGAAAACTCACAAAAAGATGCAGAAATTAAAGATATATTAGATAAATTTCTATTGGAAAATTATATAGATAGTTATAAATCAATTATTGATAGTTATTGGAGTGATTTATACATTACTGAAAAATTCAATTTAGCTTATCTTTTTGGTCAAGCCGCCAAACGCGGCGTGTTAGGCTATCATTTAGATTTTCACATGGATAGTACTAATAAAGCAAATACTATCCTGGCTCTGGCATGCCAATACTGCCTCGAAAAAATAATTACTGAAATTGCTATTGAGATAGGGTTTAATGAGCAGGAGGTTGCTGCAATGTTAGAAAATCCAGATAACTATGAGAACTCTAGAGTTGTCGACAAAATCGCTAAACAACGTGATCTGGAATTTCTAATAAAAGTACTGGCTCAACTACGTAAAGGTATTTGCATCGAAAGTGAATCACATAACTTAGCCGTGTCTTTCCTAACCGATGAATATGGCGCAAGAGATATATGGGACAAAGTTGAAAACCAAAATCAATTACCCCAATAAATGCTAATTTAATTCGTTAAATTCTAAAAAAGCTCTACATTCGTGCATGCTAAGTTATATTTAATGTATATATCTTGCATGCATGTTTTTTAATTACGGCTTGTCTAAGGATAGTATTTAACTTTTACTCCATATTGCTCAATTCGATTAGCCATTGCAGATAAAAATTGCTCATTGACTTGGCTGATAATTGCACCTTCGGGTAAAGCCGGATTCCTTGCTGTAGAATAAAGTAAAACCCCTTGTATTTTATCTTTTAATTTAGCCATTAAGTCAATAAACTTATTAACCTCTTCATCACTTGGATCTTGATTATTGGTTCTAAACCAGCAGCTCTGAATATATGTAGGGCAAATTGACGCAGCTATTGTTAATTTTTCTACGATACTTGTTAAATTTAGGTTTACCTGATTTACCTGGCTTATTCCACTTTCACTTGCCCGATCAATTTTAAACCAAATTTCACCATTATTATTGGCAATAATCCTTAATCCCTCTTGAACCGCTGGGAGATGAGCTTCACTACCATTGGTTATAAGTATAGTTTTAACCTCGTTAGCCAATTGATATTTTGCTCTAAGTTTAGCAATTATTGCAATTACCGCTACAAAATCTTTTGATAGTGTTGATTCCCCATTGCCAGACAAACAGATATCATTAAACCGCTGTAAGCCTTGAGGAGCATACTTAGCGATAAAATCACCCTTTACTATCCATTCCAGCATTATATCAAGCTCATTTTCAAGTTTTGCAAGATCTATACGTGTTGGCCGGCCGCGCACTAGCCCTTCTACCTGACAGTAAACGCAGCGCCAGTTACATGCATTATTGACATTTAAATTGATCCCCAAAGAGACGCCTTGTGAACGCCTGGACACAACAGGATACACATATTCACAATTGTTAAAATGTCTAGAATGATCACTAAAAGTTAATTTCGCCATACTTATCTTTAACTATAATGTAATAATGGGTAGCACCCAAGCTACCCATTAAGATTAAATTCTAAAATAGTTTTGAATAAATTGTATTTTCAAAACCTTCTATGTAGACTATTTATCATCTTTTTGTTTATGCTTAGTAATTAGCAAAATAGGAATATCAGTATCATTGGCTAAATCTTCTACAATTCCGCCGGTAATGAAATGTGAAAACGAACCTAAGTGATGGGAACCTAAAACAAATAGATCAGCACCATACTCTTGAGCATCTTCAGCAATAATAGTCGCGATATCTGAACCGTAATTCTCTAATAACTTCACTTCAGCATTATTTACGCCCTCTTTACTAATGGTAGCTTTAACCTGCTCTATTAAGGTTTTGCCGATATTCAAAAGGGCATCTTTTAATTCAGCAACTCCAACCATCTCAATCCCAAAAGTAATCTGCTCAAGATTAACAACATGACCAATACGCAGCTCGGCTCCTGTTGATTTAACTAAAGTAATAGCTTCACGTAATACCTTATCAGATAAATCAGAATTATCAATTGGAACATAAATTTTTTTGAACATTATAGCCCCCTTTGGCTGTTGTTAAATTGTATAGCATAATTATAATAAAAAAAACCTAAAAGCACAATTAAATAATCCAATATAGTTATCTTAATCTTTTGTGAATAACTATCGTTAAATAGTTTTAACAACAGCATGTTGTACTTACGGTTACAAAACTTTATTTTCTTAACATTGGGACCTGTCCATTTAGCTAAACCAAACAGATTTTATATAATATATTAAATATTCGTTAAATTGTAACACCAACCTGACTATAGAAAAAATATATAATTAACATATGCAATAACTGCACCCTTAATATCGGACACTTTAATTTCATGTTCCGCACAACTGGGATTTATACAGTTTCAATTTATTCGTAAGAGTGCTTTATTTATACGAATTATGGAGGGTATTAGACTTAGTTTATGAAGTTGGCGTACTTAAAATAAAACTCACTGTAATAATCTGAAACGATAAAGCTGTCTGAGATTGAGAACTGTACTAAAATTTAAAGCTTTACCTAAGAACTCGGGTCATGTGCTAAAATCAATATACCTTAGTAACAAAATACTCTAAAAATGAAATTTTAAGGAAATATTGAATGCACAATTTTACTTTTGCTAATCCGGTTAAGATCTGTTTCGGAAGAGGACAAATCTCTCAGTTAACGACTTTAATTCCCTCAAAAGCCAAAGTTTTAATCGCGTACGGCGGCGGGTCAATTAAGGAAAACGGCGTTTATAATCAAGTTATAGAGGCTCTCACAGATCAAAAAGTATTTGAATTTGCCGGGATTGAAGCCAACCCGGATTTTGATACCTTAATGAAAGCCGTAGAGATTTGCAGAAATGAACAAATTGATTATATTTTAGCAGTCGGAGGTGGTTCGATCATTGATGGTTGTAAATTTATAGCCCTTGCTACCTATTATCAGGGAGATAGCTGGGATATTCTTACAAAAAACAATTTACAATTTAGCAAAGCCGTAAATTTAGGCGTTGTGCAAACTCTTCCAGCAACAGGTTCTGAAATGAACGCTGGTGCGGTTATCTCACGTAGAACAATTGGAGCAAAGCTATCTTTTGGCCATCCATTAGTTTATCCTAAATTTGCTATTTTAGACCCTGAAACGACATATAGTTTACCGATCCGCCAATTAAGAAATGGAATAATAGACCCCTTTATTCATGTAACAGAGCAATATCTCACTACAGATATATCTACCTTAATCCAAGATGGATTTGCCGAAACAGTGCTAAAGACCTTAATTCAAGTAGGCAAGGAAATTGTTAATGGTACTAAAGATTATAATATCAGGGCAAATTGGATGTGGGCTGCGACCAATGCACTTAATGGCTATATAGGTGTGGGGGTTGACCAGGATTGGGCAACACATATGATAGGCCATGAGTTGACTGCCTTATACGGTCTTGACCATGGTCAAACCTTGGCCATAGTCGCACCTCAATTATGGCGTCATCAGCAACAAAGCAAGAAAGCGAAATTACTTAAGTATGCCCGTAATATCTGGAATCTTGATACTACAGATGAAAAAAAAGCAATCGAAGAAGCAATTCGAAAAACCGAAGGATTCTTCCAAAGCTTAGGAGTAAAGACTAAATTTAGTGATTACGATATTAAAGCAGATCCCGACTTGATTGCGGCTAATGTTTTCAAGCATGCGGAGCAAAACCTTGGTGAACATAGAAATATTGATGAAAATGGCATCAAAGAGATTATAAGACTAGCAAACTAATATTTTTGATAAAATTAGGAATTGTTAGTCTCATGCTTTACCATTTTCCATTTAACGCTCTATTTCAATTATTTAAAATAGTTTAATAGTATTAGCTTTGCAATCAAATCTTAATAGCATAAGCTAGTAGAGAAACTTAATGTTAGAAATGGCACTAAAATGAGTACTTCAATTCCTAATTTATCAAATATTCCATATATTCAGCCGATCAAGCGTGCAACTAAAATTGTGCCAGTGGAACCTAGTATAATCATTGCTCTGGTTGCTTATGAGCAGAATATTTTTATTGAACTATCGGAAAAACTAGTAGCGCCGATGTCGCACTTCAAGCTTGGCTACCAATCGGTCCCGCATATCAAAATTACCGAGATCCCGCATAAATTTAATCCCAATATCCATGAAATTGCATACCGCATCAAAAAGCTTCAGATAAATCTCTTTCCGCATACGCTTTATTTTAACAAACTTGTTAGTGTGGTAAAAGGCAAATTTATATGGTTGAACTTATGCCCGACAGACCCTCAATACTGTAATCTTATCCGCGAGCAAGTATTATCTACATTTCATAATGGGATAGGGGAACACAACCAAGAATCATTTTACCCACATATGAAAATTGCGCGCCTTAGTGATCCTTTATATGCTGAGATAGCTTTGAATGAAACACCAATTTCACTCTCTAGCGCATTTTATTTGGCTTATGGCTATAAAGATGAAATTGGTCAATTGACTGATATTTTGGAAGAGCTTTAAGTTTTTATTTAGGCAAACCGATGATAACAGTCTATAGCCCAATAATCGATTGTAAGTGGCCTAAACCCAATTTGGCAAATAGCAATGCCAACCCAAGTTGAAATCTTAGATGCGGAAAATTTGAGTTTTAAATCAATTAACTGTTTAATAAATCAGATAGCTACATTAATTTTATTACCGAGCGTAACATCAGTTAATAATTAAGAAACTAGTTAAAATTCTGGGTAAGTTTTTGTAAGGCTTATATTTTTACCAATTAAAAAATTATATTCAATAATAGCTTGATAGTTACTGGCAACTCCATTGATGTAATTAATATAGGAGTTAGTAGCATTATCTTCTCTTAAATTAAGCATAAAAAAGTTACTATCGCCATTTTTGACGCGATTATTTTCGGCACTTAATAAATCAATGGCTAATTTATTTTCAGATTTAGACATATTAACCTGGTTTGCAGTTGCGGTTACTGAATAATGTAAAGTTTCTATCTGCGACCTTAGCTGATCAACTAAAAGTTGCCGGTCATTTAGAAGTTTGCGTAAATTGGCTTCTACTTCTTTATCCATTCCCTTACCATACCTCCGTTCAAGTGGCATAGAAAATTCAAGCTTACCAACAGCTTCTTGCTGGTTTAGTTGAAAATAAGAAGTAGTCGGCGTGTCCGAATTATTTTGATTATATTGCACTGATAAATTTAATTTGGGCAATAAGTAATTATTAGCCAATTTTTGCTGGTTATTGATCTGCTGGATTTGCATTTGGATTATCTTAAATTCAGGCCGGTTTTGCGCAGCTTTATTTACCTCATCCGTAATGGCTATTGGTGGCAGTTCTTTAACTTTGGGTAATTGAGAAGGCAAGATATTTTCATTTGGCGTAATCATATTACAACGATTATCGCGATAATATAATGATAAATATTGTGAAGCCTTATTAAAATAATCTTGGGCAGACATAACTTTTATTTTACGTTTTAATACATTGTTATAATTTTCTTTTACAACAATTTCCGCAACATCGCCCTCTTTAAACCTTTTTTCTAGGGCGCTTTGCCGTTCTTCGGATATTTTAAGCAGCTTTTCATAAGCTTTCAGTTCTGAGCCGCTTATTACCCACGTCAAATACGCTTTGATTGCTTCGGTCTTTACTAATAATTTGGACAATTCCAATTCATAAGTTGATTTTTCTTTTTCAAGAATCGTATTATAAAGGTTTACTCTATCTTCATCCATGGTAAAGCCATTTAATAGATTCATTTTTAACCCAACAAACTCGCGACCCAAAGTCGAGGTAATCTGGGCTGAGTCATACTGAGGTGTATATCCACCAGAAATATCGTAACCAGCATACGCAGAAATTGGTGAACCATAAAAGCGCTTTTCCAATGCTACTTTCTGATAAGTAGTATTATAAGTGCTACCTTGGCGCTGAAGACTATTTGCATTTAGCTGCATATCAAATGGGGACTCATTCTTTGTAACTTTGCCGGCATTTAATTCTTGCTGAATCGATGCATTGAGGATTTTAGGGTAGCATGCTTCAATTGAGCTTTCTAGCTTGGATACCTCAAGCTCATAGCCAAAACTATTTAATGTAGCAAAAAAAAGAGCAACCGACAGCAGGTTAGTTGTCTTTAGGATATGCTTCATCACTACCTTCTTTCTTGCCTCCATTACTACTATCTGGAACTAATGCGCCACTGCCACTTAATGTTGCAGCATTACTTTTATTGTTAATGGCAATTGGAAACCCATTTAATTGCCGCCATAATTCATAACCTAAAAAGACTTTATTTAGTTGTATATAGCCTTGAGTTTGCGCTCCCATCCGTAAATAATTTTTGGAGGGCCACGGGTGGTCGTTAGGATCTGGCTCTACCAGTACCCTAAATTTCCCATTTTGGCTGGCTGCAAAATCAACTACTTTAACTATGCCACCAAAAGTACCAATCGATACCGAAGGCCAGCCGCTAAACTGTATTGAAGGCCAACCATCAAAAACCAGCCTAACTTTTCGTCCTGGGTTAACTAGCGGTACATCATTCCCACTTATAAAAATCTCTGCAGCAATATTACTGGTATTGGGTAGAAAGGTTGCAAGCACATCCCCAGTTTTTACAACTTTTATGTTTGAGCTAGCAAGAGTATTAACAACTATTCCATCTCGGTCCGCCAGGATAACCTGACTTGTTTGCCTTGACAAAGCCGTCTGGGACTTTATAAGTAGTGACTTATAATACTGTTGGTCAGATCTAGCTTTTTGATAGGTAATTTCAGCCATCTCATACTCTCGTTTTGAGGCTAAGCCATCACCGTATAGTTTGCGCTGGCGGTTAAAATTACTTTGTGCGAGCCTGGTTGCTTCAACTGCAGCATTTAAACGTTCTTCCATAGCACTTGTTTCCGACTTAAGCCGATTTAAGTAATATGGGTCAACATCCATTATTTCTGCTATTTTATCTCCTTTTTTGACTTGGCTACCATCTCTTACATACCATTTCGCTACCCTGCCATTTACAGTAGAAACAATTTGCTGAATCCTGTCTTCGGGATGCAAAGCAGTAATTTGCCCTTGCCCACTAGAAACTTGGATCCACGGCAAAAAGAGTACTCCAATAAAAAATAGCAGTAAAATGATAATTAAAATAGATAATCGAGGAAAAAAAGGAGGTATTGAAGTCCCCTCCACTTGGCTTAATGCAGTTAAATCCTTGCTATTGTCTACCCATTTATTATCTTTAAGCTCGACACTCATTTTAATTCCTTAAAGTTACCTTACTTAACAACGCCCTAAATTCCTCATGAGTTTTAACAATGCGGGTCTCATTTTCAGATAAGAAAATAAAATTATCATACTGGGTATGGTTATCTTCATTTTCAGAGAAGCAAATCAAAGTAATTTTGCCTTGATTACGAATATAATTTAATATTCTTTGCTGACGTGATTTGTCCAATTTATCAAATATTTCAGTTATTACGATTACATCTGGCTCCAATAACATTGCTTTAGCTATTTTTAATAGAATCAAGTGCTCTTCATCTAAAGGATAACCATCCCCTACTAAATGGGTATTAAACCGGTCGGGTAAATTATTAATAGAGTTATTTAAGTCTACAATCTCTAGGATCCTGTTTACTTTACCAATCATTGCTGGGGTAACTGCATAATTTAAAAATTCACCAATAGTACACCCAAACATATTAGGATTATTAATAACTATAATACGGTCTCTTAATTCATGTTGGTTAATATCTGAGATAGGAATACCCTTAAATTCAATTAATCCTGAATTAATTGGCACAAGGCTAGTTAACAAATTGACTAATAATTCTTTGAAAACTTGCTTACTGGTTAATAATAGATTACTGGTATTTCTGTGTATTTCAAGATTGATCAAGTAATTTGTTGCAAAACCATCTTTTACCCCAACATTTTTAAAACTGATAATTGGAGTTAATACATTTACATTATTAGCAAACTCATGGCCTTGAGTTTTATTAGTTATCTCTTCATTGCTAACCGTATATAAATGGTTCATCTCATCAATAGACGCAATTAAGTTATAGTATTTATCATAATAGATACTTAGTTTTGATATTCCGTAAAGAGAAGTAGTATATAAAATTTCTGCAGCAACTAACTGCCCTAAGCTTAATTGGCCTTTAATTACTAGGATTGAACCAAACGTTATTAAAAGTATCGTAACAACAACGTAAATAACGGTTAAGATTATCAGTTGAGAAAATGATATATGCCAATATTTTTTTCTTGCAATAATATATTCACTAATAAGCTTATGCCCTTTAGTAATTGCATAATCTTTATTTTTCCCAGCTTTAAAAAAGGTACTCATTCTAAAAATATCATCAATCCAGGCAAATACGGCAAATTTCCGCTCAGAACGCTCGATTGCTCTTTTTATAGCATGTTTAGAAAATAGTCCCCAACTTAACCACAAGCAAACTATTATTAATAGGTTTAGTATCAAGAAATATGGGTGGTAGAAACTAGAAAGGGTAAAACTTACTAAAATAGTTAAAAATATTAGAAATCCTTCTACAATTAATTCAGAAGCATTGCGCTGAATATTGAATATTTCAAAGTACCTACTGCTCAGATCACTGGTATTATGTGAGCGGAAACTGGTATGATCACTATAAATTGCCTTTAAAAGTATCTCGGCTGACAGTCTTGCAAAATTATTTTGTTTATAGATTTCAATCAAAAACTTTTGCAAAACCCCCAAAAGAGCGGAAAAACTCAACAAAAATAATAATATTATGCCAAGCACAACTACTGGAGTAATTAAGGCCGTATAGATTACTGATGTAATCAACATCTGGATCGATAAAGGCAATGCTAAATTAAGCAAAGTAACGATTACCGCATAAGTGGCAATTAGAAGAAAAAACTTTTTATCTTTATAAAGCAAATGCCTCAGTAATTCTTTTATCTTACCTTTTTGGCTACTATCCATTTTTGGGCTTCCATAATTATAAAACATCAATAATAGGCTTAATCTCTAACTAGCTAACTTTTAAAAAGATTTGTAAGTTTGCCACTTCAACATGCCAGCTGAACTATAAGCAAGATATTATAATTTCAAATTAGTTGAACTGTCAACTTATTGCAATTTAAGTTTAGATAAAAATAGTACGGACCGAATAGATAATTGACTTGCACTCATACGAACCTAGCTAAGATCCGGATGGCCCAATCCTTAGCTTTATCCTAAATAACATGAAGTTAGGGTGTTATGGAAGGCAATTTAAGGAATACCGGCATATTTTCATTCGGTATTCCTTTTTTAGTTATTTACTTACTGCAGTATTACTAACTGAAGATGCTGCAATCGTTGACGAAGGCAACTTAAGAGCTTTAGAAGCTTTAGGAGTTTTGGGCGCTTGAACTTTACATTTAACAAATTTCTGATTATTATAATAACAAATCATATACGATCCATCATCCGTATAAAATTTAACTTTATCCAGATTCTCGTCATCAGCTTCGGTTGAATTAGGCATACTATTTTGTACTCCAGCACCAGGGCCACGGTAACTGCGGCCTGCAGTGTTATCAACACGATGAATCAATTTAGAATTTTTACAATTTGCCATTAATTGATCGATTGTACTTTGTGGGTTTACCTGAGTGCCGTTACAAGTATAATTGGCAGTATTAAAGTTTACATTAGTCATGGCAAATGCGCCTACACTCAATGAAACTAACATCAAGCTTAATAATATCTTTTTCATTTTTTATCATTACCTCCAAAATTATTATTTTACTTGTGAAGAAGCTTCTTTTGCTTCTTTATTTTCTTTTTCTTTACGTTCTTTGAATTTTACTTTACAAAAGTCCATTTTTTCCTTTTCAAAGAAACATATCAATTCCTGTCCTTCATCATCATAGAAACGAATTTTATCTAAACGTAGCTCTTTATCCGGATTGGTATTTTGAGTTATATCAGGGCCACCGCCAGAAATTCGCGATGGGTTACGACCCCTTACACCATTTTGCCGATGATAAACAACTACCTTATTACAGTTGTCAGTAATTTCCTGCTCTGTCGAATTTTTAGTCAACTTTACTTGGTTACAGGTGAAATTATGTTCATCAACGTTTACTTTCTCCATAGCAAAACAAGCTAAACTACTAGTATAAAGTATAACAAAAAGAAGCTTTTTCATAAAGTTTTTACCTTATAGAATTAATATGCATAGAATACGCCAAATTCAGAAGTCCAGGCATTATTGCCTTGCGGATTTGCTGATGGCAGCCATTGATTCCCAAATACACCAAATAGGAATAAACCTCTAACTTGGGGAATAGAATAGTTGGCAATTAAGTCGGCTTCCTGAGTACCATTCCAAGCAGCTTCTACACTTGAAGTATATATATATTGGGGAATTATCGTCAAATTATTATTCAAAAAGCCGAACTGGGTGCCAAGCTTATATTCGGAGCCGACAAATCGTTGCGAAATCATATTAGTCATCCATCCATTTGAATATGTAGGATCTACAGATTGACCGACAGTATAAGGGGAAACCATCACCCCTCCATCAAAGCTATTATTAGAACCCCACATAGTATTAGCACTTAAATTAAGTTGAAACCAATCATAAGTCCAGTTTAATTTTAAACCGGCCATATAACTTTGAATAATCTGGTTTGAATACTGGGTTATGGCATTATTTGCTTGAAACCATTGTTGATCAGTACCAATCTGGGCACCAACACCAAATGACATCTTATCATTAACCGGTAAAGTTAGATTAGTATCCGAATAAAGAAGTGTTCCATAATTATCAAACTGATAACCCCACAAACGCAAATTGTAATTATTATCATTTGAGACATAGTTAGCCCCAATCGCAACTGTACCATTCGAAGACGCAAAACCGTTATTGTTTGAAATACCTTGATCAGTAATACTATAGTTAGTGTTACCTGTAAAACCCATTGCTGCGCCATACTGAGCGGCATTAAATGCAAGTGCGGTTAATAACCAACCTCCTCCAGGGTAATAGTTAAATAGCATACCTTGATATGTAGCAGGTACCGAAATTAAGTTATTTTCATAGTTACCATTTAACCACGGGCTATTATTGATGCCAATATATCCAATATCAGCTTGAAAAACATTATGATACTGATATTCTAGAAAAGCTTCAGAAACTCCTGCTTGAGCATAACTTGGATCATAAATGTTATAATTATAATAACCTTGTTGTGTATTGAGGCCATTCATGCGATTGGCTCCAATTGGGTTTAATACAGTAACTAATCCGCCAAGCGAGAAACCGTTGATTTGGCCGGTCTGTCCAAATAGGTTAGCTCCATAAGAGTAAGGAGCAATAGCGGTATTATTAGGCGCTGGTATCTGGCCAATATTTGAATAACCATTCCAGCCAAATCCACCACCTGCATAGATATTATATGTTCCGTCAGTGAATAATTTCTGCATAATATTTTGGTGGACTACTTGGCTCTCATTTACTACTAATGTTCCGCCACCAGTTGTTGGATAGTTCTCTGAATTGTACGGATCTTGTAAATATGCCATTCGATTTATATAACTAGCATTGGCATTGGTTACTGCTGGTGTTGCGGGTGCTGATTCAACAGTTTTAACTGCAACTTGAGACTCTATACTAGGAGAAATCACGGGTAACGAAGTTTTTGCTGGTGCTGACTCTATGGCAAGATTATCGGCATGCACTAGACGAACGCCTAATCCCCCAGCTAATAATATATAGACGAGCTTTTTCATATTGCAGAGCTTCCTATTTATGATTAACTCTCTCGCTTTTTCAAAGCTCAAATGGGTATACACAATTATACTTGTAATACCTTCATAATTATTAGCTAAAAAACTGAGAGTTCACGTTATTTTTATTATTTTATATACTCTAGGCACAAACTCAAGGTGGAATCCAAGAAGCCTCCCCTATTTTAACTTATTTTTTTATAGAGCGATCAAAGAAGTTATAAAAATTTTAATGGTTTTAGTGTTAGCTAGATATTACTTGTAATATAAGCATTGACTCGACACTGAGAGAATTTATACTGACAGTATTCTCATAATCCGAGTGTAGGTTTATCAATTATTTTTATACAATTTAGTAAAATCAAATAACTTTTAGCCTAGCCTTTATGGAGAAATCAAAATGATCAGCTGGTAAGTTTACTTGAAGTACAGAATCTAAATAGGTCTTTTAGGAAGGATTTAAGAAATTAATGATTAAATTCATTCAAAAAAAAATTGAGCACTGTAATTTCAGTGCTCAATTTATCTTGGTTACAGACTGATCTACAAAGCCAAGCGGCGAAGATCAGACAAGACTTGTGCCAAGAAAGTTGTAAATTTAGCTGCCAACGCACCATCAATGATCCTATGATCAAAAGATAACGATAATGGTAGCATTAAGCGTGGTGTAAACTCTTTACCATTCCAAACTGGACTGATTGATGATTTTGAAACCCCTAAAATTGCTACTTCCGGAGCATTTATTATTGGTGTAAACGCTGTCGACCCCAAACCTCCCAAACTGGAAATAGTAAATGTTCCGCCCTGCATATCAGTCGGTTTTAATTTACCATCGCGAGCGGCTTTTGCCAGGCTTGAAGTTTCTTGGGCTATTTCAACTAATCCTTTTTTATCTGCATCTTTGATTACCGGTACAGTTAATCCATTTGGCGTATCTGCTGCAAAACCGATATTATAGTACTGTTTGTATACTATACTATCACCATCAATTGAAGCATTGAATTCAGGGAATTTCTTAAGCGCGAATACAGCCGCTTTAATTAAGAAAGCCAGTGGAGTAATTTTAACTTCAGCTTTCTTATATTCTTCGTTCAATTGCTTACGGAATTCCTCCATATCGGTAATATCCGCATTCTCAAATACTGTTACATGGGGAATCATCACCCAGTTACGAGCCATATTGGCACCAGAAATTTTCTTAATTCTAGACATTTCTTTGCGTTCGATATTACCAAATTTGGCAAAATCAACTTTAGGCCAAGGAAGCAAATCTAAGCCTACTCCTGAACCATTAACTGGAGCTTGAGTACCACTACTAATTTGGCCGGTCATAACTCCCTTAACAAATGCCTTAACATCTTCTTCCGTAATACGGCCTTTGCTACCGCTACCTTTTACTTTTCCAAGATCGACTCCCAGTTCGCGAGCTAATTTACGGATAGACGGTGAAGCAAAAGCTTTGGCAAAACTTGCTTCATCAACAGCGGCGGGCGACGTAGCTTGAGGAGGCACTGAAGGAGCTGGGGCTGCTACAGTTGTTGGAGCCGGCGCAGTAGTTGCTGCTGGCGTTGGAGCCGGCGCTGCCTGAGTAGCTAAGCCACTACCACTGGATTCAACCAGCATAATCAAATCACCTTGGCTAACCCTACCACCTACTTGTACTTTTAAGTCTTTGATAATACCACTTGCTGTAGAAGGAACTTCCATCGTTGCTTTATCGGTTTCCAAAGTCATAATAGTATCTTCAACATTAATGCTATCACCGACTTTAACAGCAACCTCAATTATTGCCACGTTGTCATGACCACTCAAATCAGGGACAATAACTTCCACAAGTTGGCTACCACCACTTGTTGCCGGTGCTGCGGCTGGAGCAGGAGCTGGCGCACTAATTTGTGCTGGTGCCGGTGCAGGAGCATTAGTAGAGGCTGAACTACTTGCACCTTCCGCTTCAATCTTGATAACAACGTCGCCTTCATTAACTTTAGAACCAACATTAACTAACACTTCTTTAACTATGCCTGCGGCCTCTGCTGGTACTTCCATTGTTGCTTTATCTGTTTCTAACATAAGCAAGTTATCATCAACATTTACTTTATCACCAACTTTAACGTAGACTTCAGCAACATTTACATCACTATGTCCACCGATATCTGGTATCTTTAATTCAATTAAACTCATTACTTAACCTCTACAACAAAAAAGGACTGTGTTAATTTGAGTAATTTCCGCGGGTACAAGTCCCTTGACTTTGATCGCACGCACATCCTGTACTTTTATATGCATTACAGGAGTCTTGATCGCCAGTTTGACATGCTGCGGCCAAATTTTGACATAAATTATTGACAGCACCCTGATTGCGTCCTTCATCAGCATAGCTGACAATTATAGTCAATGATAACGCAATTAAAATCAATAATTTACTCATCATTTATCTCCAAATAGATAAACGTAGCTACCAGGCATTAACCTGGTAGCAAGAGACTTACACCTCCCAAGGATTTGCTTTATTGGTATTAATGCCGTATTTATTAATTGCCTCAGCAACTTTTCCAGCATCAATTAAGCCACTCTCAGCAAGTCCCTGAAGAGCTGCAACTGCAACGTAATAACGATTAACTTCAAAAAACTCGCGTAAAGCCTTACGGTAATCAGAGCGACCAAAACCATCCGTACCTAATGTAATGTATCGGCCAGGCACATATTCACGGATTTGATCTGCATAATTCCTGATATAGTCAGTTGCAGATACAGTAACCTTAGCTTGAGTTTTTTCTAATAATTTGGTAACAAATGCTTTAGCTTTTGGCGCCGTCGGATTTAACATGTTATGGCGACTAACTGCTTTACCATCACGCGCTAACTTATTATATGAAGGAGCAGAAATTAAGTTAACTTTAATTCCAAAGTCTTGACTTAATAAGTCGGCAGCAGCAATAACTTCACGGAAGATCGTACCACTACCCATCAAGTTAACCTCTAAATTACCTTCACCCACAGTCTTAAATTGGTATGCACCATTGATAATGTCTTGTTCTACTCCCTCTGGCATAGCAGGATGTGAATAGTTTTCATTCATAACGGTAATGTAATAGAATTTATCTTTATTTTCCACATACATTTCTTTAAGGCCATGGTGAACAATTGTAGCTACCTCATAAGCAAAAGTAGGATCATAAGTCTCACAGTTTGGAATTAAACCAGCCTGGATATGACTATGCCCATCTTCATGTTGTAATCCTTCACCATTTAAGGTTGTACGACCAGCAGTTCCACCGATCATAAAGCCGCGGGCGCGCATATCACCTGCTGCCCATGCAAGATCACCTACGCGTTGGAAGCCAAACATTGAATAATAGATATAAAACGGGATCATCTGAATACCATGATTAGCATAGCTTGTTGCTGCTGCAATCCAAGTACTCATTGCACCTGGCTCATTAATACCTTCTTGGAATATCTGGCCGTTGGTTGCTTCTTTATAATACATCAACTGACCAGCATCCTCTGGCGTGTATAACTGGCCCACATGAGACCAAATCCCTAATTGGCGGAACATCCCTTCCATACCAAAAGTACGTGATTCATCAGGTACAATCGGCACCACATGTTTACCAAGGGTTTTATCTTTTACTAGTGTATTTAACATGCGAACAAACGCCATTGTAGTTGACATTTCGCGCTCACCGGTATCTTTTAATAAAGCATCAAACGCACTTAATTCAGGAATTGGCAAAGTCTCAGTAGTAGGTTTACGGACAGGATAATAGCCACCTAATTTCTCGCGCTGCGAATGTAAGTAAGTATGTTCTGGTGTACCTGGCTCAAACTTGATATAAGGTACTTCTTCGACTTGCTCATCAGTCAATGGAATATTAAATTTGTTTCGAATGTGTCTTAATGTTTCTGTTGAAAGTTTTTTCTGTTGATGTGCGATATTTTGCGACTCACCCTCACCCTTCATACCAAAACCTTTAACAGTTTTAACTAATAGACATACCGGTTTATTTTCCGGATTATGAACAGCTTCATGATATGCAGCATAAACTTTTTCAAGATCATGCCCACCGCGAGTTAACGCCCAGATTTCATCATCTGTCATATCGCTAACTAGTTCTAAAGTCTCAGGATATTTTCCGAAAAACTTCGATCTAACATAAGCGCCATCTTTAGATTTGATATCTTGATAATCGCCATCGATGGTTTCCATCATCAATTGCTTTAACTTACCGCTAGTATCTTTATCTAATAAACGATCCCAGCCGCGACCCCAAATAACTTTAATTACTTTCCAGCCAGCACCGGTGAATAAGCCTTCCAATTCCTGTATAATCTTACCATTACCCCAAACTGGGCCGTCTAAGCGCTGCAAATTACAGTTGATCACAAATATCAAATTGTCTAATTTCTCGCGCCCTGCGATATTAATATTCCCCAAAGTTTCAGGCTCGGAAGTTTCGCCATCACCAATAAAACACCATACTTTGCGGCCAGTAGTGTCGATTAAACCACGATCGTGTAAGTAATGCATAAAGCGAGCCTGGTAAATTGACATAAGTGGGCCAAGACCCATTGATACTGTTGGGAATTGCCAATAATCCGGCATCAACCATGGATGCGGGTAAGAAGATAGACCTACTTTAGCAGACTCTTGGCGGAAATTATCAGCTCGATCTTCACTAATCCGCCCCTCTACTAGGCTTCGAGCATAGATACCCGGTGAAGAATGGCCTTGGAAAAATACCATATCACCATGCCCCTTATCATCTGGAGCACGCCAGAAGTGGTTGAAACCTACTTCATATAAATAAGCAGATGAAGCATAAGACGAAATATGACCACCTAATTCACTACTAACTTTATTTGCGCGCAACACCATTGCCGCAGCATTCCAGCGTACATACGCAGAAATTCGTTTTTCAATATCTCGATTACCTGGATAAACCGCCTGTTGTGTACGCGGGATTGTATTTACATAATCTGTTGTTGCTGATTTAGCTATTTGTACACCAGTTTTGTCACTAAAATGTTTTATAACCGTCTTAATCAAGTACGCTGCCCGCTCGGCAGAATCATATTCAATAACACTATCAACTGAGTCTAACCATTCTTTGGTCTGCAATTGATCTAAATCATTACTCATTTACAACTCCTAAAACACCTGAAAAATGGTGATTAAAATCATAGTCATACAGGTATCAACTAATTTTTAGCAAATTTCGAATAAACATCTATTTATTATAGTAAATTTAATAATTCCGTAAAATAACTTTGCTAGAAATTTAGTACATGTATACATTAAGAACTAGCGTTAGTATAGCATAACTATTTTAACGAACATTTTATTATAAATATTGCGCCGCACTAAAAAAAAGCTGTACTATCAATAAAGTTATCGGTATAATGACTATTAGTTAATTATTTTTTAAAATCAGGATATAAAAGGTATGTCAAGCAAAATCGCAGCAATAAAACAACACGGCCAGAAGATCTGGTTAGATAATATTTCTCGTGAATTTTTAGCATCAGGCAGTTTAAATAAGATGATCAAGGAAGATGGAATTGCAGGCCTTACATCTAACCCGGCAATATTCTTCAAAGCAATCTCAGCTGATAAAGAATACCATAAACAACTAGAAGAGCTAAAAAAGTCTGGCCTAAGCCCACTAGAAAGGTACGAACGTATTGTAGTTGAAGATATTATAGAGGCATGTAAAATCATGTTGCCGCTATACCAGGAGACTAATGGTGAAGACGGTTATGTAAGCCTTGAAGTTTCCCCGGAGCTATGTCATGATGCTGATGGAACCATTACCAATGCCCTAACCCTATGGAATACTATCAGTTACCCCAATCTAATGATTAAAGTCCCGGCAACCAAAGCGGGAGTTAAAGCCTTTGAAGAGCTTGTTATCAAAGGGGTAAATGTTAATATTACGTTATTATTCTCATTAGCACAAGTTAATGCCATTTGGGATGCTTACTTACGGGGGTTAACTTACAGAATAAACCATAACCTTCCAATTGATAAAATTAAGACTGTCGCAAGCTTCTTTATTTCCAGGGTTGATAGCGCCGTAGATAACTTGCTACCTAGTCACCTTCAAGGCAAGACAGCAATTAACTTGGCTAAAGCTGCTTATTTAGATTATCAAGGCATTTTTCATGGCGAAAAATTTAGACAACTAAAAGCTAAAGGTGCTAAACCACAGTATTTACTTTGGGCAAGCACTGGGACCAAAAATAAAAACTATTCTGACGTTTTATATATTGAGGAATTAATTGGCCAAGAAACCATCAACACTGCACCGGATGCTACCTTAGATGCATTTCGCGATCATGGCATAGCAGAGCCCCGTCTTACAAATAACCTTGAAAGTGCCCCGCAATTATTAAATGAGGTTGAAGCTCATGGAATTAACTTATCTGAACTGGGCGAAAAATTGCAAAATGATGGTTTAAAATTATTCAATGAGGCATTTAGCCAATTATTAGATTTGGTTAAATAACTAGATAATCTCGTTGTAAAAGATCATTACATTTAACTAATGTTACGCACTATAATAAAATTTAAAGCAGTCTATCTGATTTATTAAAAAGTTAATTGATTTCTAACTCAGATCTTCCGCATATAAGATTTTGTAATTACTCGTTTGCTATTTGTTGATAAACTCGCTACACTCAAACAAATCAACAAATGAAGCTGCCGTCGCAAACAAAATCTAATTATGCTCCATAACTAGTTATAAATCAATTAACCATTTTAATAAATCTTATTATTTTGCTAAAAATTATGAAAGTACGTAACATCACTTATTTAACTTTCGCCAGCCCTCATTATTTAGATATTATGAAATTGACAAATTATTAATTTTGTAATTCCTAAATTGAAAATCAGATATTTATTCATGTAATTGGTTAGTATCTTAAAAAGTAGGGCTAGGGCTTAACTCCTTAATGAGTAATCTCTATGTACTATCAGTTTCACTCCATCTTGTCCCCTGCCAAGCTAAATTTAGGTCTAAAAATTGTAGGGAAACGTGACGATGGCTACCATTTGCTAAAAAGCGTCTTTTGCTTAATTGACTTATGCGACCGTGTGGAAATACAAAAGACCACCAATGCGAAAATTTCCCTAATCGAACATCAGCAAGCTTGGTATTATAAGAAAGATCTGTCTTACCGAGCAGCTCAACTATTACAAGATTATTCAAAATCAAGATATGGAGCTAATATCCGTATTAAGAAGGTAATTCCATCAGGAGCGGGTCTAGGCGGCGGCAGCTCCAATGCGGCAACAGTATTAGTTGCGCTAAATTACATGTGGGAGTTAGGGTTATCCCAGGAAGAATTAATTAAACTTGGCTTAGAGTTAGGTGCCGACGTCCCTTTTTTCATTCAGGGAAAAAATGCACTTGTAACAGGAATAGGCGAAATAATTACCCCTATCGACATACCGCAACTTTATTTTGTAATTGTTAAACCAGAGTTCCATGCGCCTACAAAGGAAATTTTTTCAAACTTGCAGCTGGATTTAGCCGATATAAAGCCAGAGTCTATCACCAGCAACTGGTTAATTGAAAAAAAAGAAAACGATTTAGAAAAGGTTATTTGTAAACTTTACCCCCAGGCAAACGATATTTTTTCTAAATTAAATCAATATGGCCACGCAGCCATGACTGGCTCTGGAAGTTGTATTTACTTAACGTTCGATGACAAAATTTCTGCAAAAAAGGTTGCAAATATTTTAGCTCCGCGATATAATACCTTCCTCGCAGCAAGTTTACCAATAACAACGGTTGCTTGCATTTAGAAAAAAGATTTTTTATTGGGGTGTCGCCAAGTGGTAAGGCATCGGATTTTGATTCCGACATTCGTAGGTTCGATCCCTACCACCCCAGCCAATACAAAAGAGCGTATGTCATCTTAATAGATGATGTACGCTTTTTTTTTAATACTCTCTGATTTTTTTAGGTACTCTCATGTATATGCGCAAAAATTTGATGATCTTTACCGGCAATGCTAATCCTGTTTTTGCCGAAAAAGTAGCTAAGTGTTTGGATATAAAACTAGGAAAAGCTTATGTATCTAAATTTAGCGATGGTGAAATTGCTGTGGAAATCCTGGAAAATGTACGAGGTTCAGATGTATTCGTGCTTCAACCGACTTGCAATCCAACAAATGATAACTTAATGGAAGTTTTAGTATTAGTTGATGCGTTAAAACGGGCATCAGCAGGCCGGATTACTGCCGCTATCCCATACTTTGGCTATGCCCGCCAAGATCGCCGCCCACGATCAGCGCGTGTACCGATTTCAGCTAAACTAGTTGCCAACATGCTAACTTCAGCAGGGGTTGACCGCGTTTTAACAATCGATTTACATGCCGATCAAATTCAAGGCTTCTTTGATATCCCGGTCGATAATATCTATGCATCTCCAGTATTGTTGCGTGATATCAAATTAAAAAACTATGAAGATTTAACAATTGTATCTCCTGACATGGGAGGGGTAATGCGTGCTCGAGCGTTTGCTAAGGGATTAGGAACTGATCTTGCTATCATTGATAAACGCCGACCTAAAGCCAATGAAGCTGAAGTAATGAATATAATTGGCGATATAAGTGGCAAGAACTGCATTATTGTCGATGACATGATTGATACCGCTAAGACTCTTTGCAAGGCAGCTGAAGCATTGAAAAACCGAGGAGCTAAACAAGTTTACGCCTATGCCACCCATCCTATATTTTCAGGTGATGCCATAGCTAGACTGGAAAATTCGATTATCGATGAAGTAATTGTAACCGACACAATCCCATTAGCAAGAGCAAGCGACAAAGTAAGAATCGTTTCAATCGCTGATTTAGTAGCTGAAACAATCCGCCGGATTAACAATGAAGAATCTATTAGTTTATTATTAAATGACTAATTCCTAATTTAAATAGCCTGCAGCAAGTGCAGGCTATTTTATTCATGCTAATATTAAATTATGACACCAGTCTACCTTCTTGCTTTAAAAAATCAAGAAATCCTACCGACGCCCTAGTTACTATTTCACCAACCTCACTAAAGTCTTCTACACCACCATAATATGGATCAGGAACATCATAAAAGTCTTCTGCCAAAGGATCAAAAGTCCTAAATAGGAATACTTTATCGTGATACTGTTCCTTATGCGCCAGTGCTACCACAGCATCATAATTTAAATGATCCATCACCAAGATATAATCATAGTTAGTAAAATCAGTAACCGCAAATTGCCGGGCAACATGGGTTAACTCAATTCCATAATTTGCCGCAACAGCGATCGCACGCTCATCAGGAGCTTCACCGACATGGTAATCACTAGTGCCGGCAGAATCTATTTCAAAGTAGTTACTTAAGTTTTGCTGATCTAGATAATGGAAAAAAATACCTTCTGCGAGTGGGGAACGACATACATTTCCGGTACAAACAAACAGAACTTTTATTTTACTATTAACGTTCATAATATTCATATAAAAACAAGACGAGATTAGATTTTATCAAAATAATCTTCAAATAGCATAATTTTTTAGTAAAATGTCTTCTTTAGTAACTTAAATTTTAACTGCTACAATGATTAATTTGCTTTTTAGTTTATTTCGATTTACAATCCTTGCTTTTTCATTACCATTTAGTTGGTTGTTATGCGCTATATTATATCCGTTAATTCCCTTAAATAAGTGGGCGTATATTGTCCGAGCTTGGGCCTATTTTGTACTATGGGTAAATGGGGTAAATCTCAAAATTTATGGTAATCATAAGCCTAAATACTTACCAGCTAATACCATGGTAATTGCCAACCACATGACGTGGTTAGATATAGTAACGCTATACTGCATAAGCTTTATAAGTTTTGTAGGTAAAACTGAAATGCGGAAATGGCCGATTCTAAGCACCATGATTCGTGCTGGGGGGACCATTTTTATTAATCGGAGTAATAAGCGAGACCTTATAAAAATTAACTCTTCGATAAGCAAAGAATTAACCAATGGCAAATGTATCGGCTTTTTTCCTGAAGGTTCAGTCAATACTGGACGAACATTATTACCCTTCAAAACCTCACTTTTTGAATCAGCGATCCTAGCAAAGAGCACGATTATCCCTATTGTATTACTATACTACAAAAAAGATGGAACGTTTGCCTACGAAGCTAGCTATGCCAACTGCAATTTGCTACAAAACATAACCAAAATATTAAAGTTAAACGGCTTAAGTATAAAAGCGATTATCCTTGACCCAGTTAATGCTGGAGATTTCGTCTCGCGAGACCAGCTTGCGCATTATTTATACCAGCAAATTGAGCAAATTTATCAGAAGCGGGATCAAAGTAACTAAGCGTTTCTTTTAGGCATAAATTTTATTACGCTTTGCCCCTTGGGTAAGTCTAACGCCACCTTATCCTTCCAGCCATGCGCTACAAACATTTCTAAGGTAACTTTCAATGGTTGGCTTGGCGAAACTGTATATTGCCCATGATGTGCTAATGAAAATTTGTCACGTAATGTATTAATCAGGCTCTTTGTAACTATTTTACGATCATTAGCATTGATAGCTGCACCACACCCTATTAAGCGAATATCAGCTAATAAAGTCTCCAAATCATCATATTGAAGAGTAATATATTCAGTATCAACTACAGGATTACTAAAGCCTTGTGCCAATAACATATCGCCAATATCGTGCATATCGGGGAAAGTATAGGTAGCAAAGCCCATTTCACGGATTTCTTTGAAACTATCAACACCAAGACCAGCAATACAGAATGCCCCACCGACTTTTAGTATACGTTCTATTTCACGTATATATTGAGGCACATTCGCCAAATAAGGCAGTAGCAAGTTTGAATAGGTAAAATCTGCCGAGCTTGTCGCAATAGGTAAGTTTTGAGCATCCGCACATACCAAAGTTCTTTTAGCTGTTCGCCTAAATAGGTTTACCAAGCTATTAGTTTTTGAGTTATGCTGTCTTAGTAAACCTATGGCAACATCCAATTCAATTATTGCTGCATCTTGAAACCGTTGGCTTAATAGCTCACGATCAAAACCCAGGCCACTACCACACTCAAGAATAATATTCGGCTTAATTTTGATATAATCTAGTCTGGAAATTACCCTTGTTGCCAATTCACGGAAAATAAACTCTAGACTTTGTAAATTAGCCGCTTTGCGATTTAATACCTGACGTATTGCTTGGGAATTTATCATGTTATTCATATTAAATTGTTTAAAATATATTTTTTATTTGGTTAATTTAGTTATTCAACGTATTTTGACTTCTGGTACCAGATGCGTTTTATGCCTCTCTCCAAGTAATGCTCAAATCTGTTTAGAATGCTACCAAAGCTTATGCCGCCCGCTTTTAAAGCCTCACTGCCATCGATGCTTAGTTAACCTACCACCTAAAGAAATCATCTGCCACAATTGTAAAGAAAATAACTTTTACTTCGACCGGATAATTGCTGCATTTACTTATGCCACACCATTATCAAAGGTCTTACATAAACTTAAATACCATGGCCAACTGGAATACTCTTCATTATTATCCCAACTTTTCTGGGCTGAAATAAGTAAGCGGGTATACGAGCTTCCTGAAGTAATTATACCAGTACCTCTTCACCCGAATAAACACAAACTCCGTGGGTTTAATCAAGTATATGAAATTCTACGTGAATTTAGGCAGCTAAATCCCCAAATTCCTATAATAAAATTTAAGCGGATAAAAGATACTGCAAACCAGGCATTATTAACTCGCAATGATCGTGCCGAAAATCTTGCAAATGCTTTCTATGCCGGCAATATACAGCTTACGGGTCAGTATGTTGTAATTGTTGATGATGTGGTAACGACTGCTACTACTGTTAATGAGCTTGCCAAATTATGCAAAAACTTAGGCGCCACAAAAGTTGATATCTGGTGCCTAATGCGCGCAGAAGATAAACTTTAATCAAAAGTGGTTATCTTGCTCTTGGTAGTTTGCGTCTAAACTAAAAAGGGTAAAATTGGTATTTTGATCATAGATATCAAGCCTTTCACTTTTCTTTAATTTACGTGCCAATGCCAAAGAAACCGGTAAACCACAAACTTCAATACACACCTTAATTCCCCACATAGTAGCATTGAAAATAACTAAATCATGGATTGGCATGGTTCCGTAGAAGGCTAAGGTTCCAAATAAGAAACTATCAAACAAAGAGGCAATTACTGTCGATAAGACGAAGCGTAATGACATCATTTTACCATTAGTGCGTATCTTCATTTTAGCCATAATAAATGAATTTAGTGGCTCTGCACATAAATAAGAAATTGTTGAAGCAATTATTACCCTGGCATTAAATCCGAGCAAGCCATCAAATTGGTTATTAGTCTGGAGCGCATAGTTAGGGCTAGGCAAATGCACAATTAATTGACCATAAGCAATAAAGATAAAATTAAACAGGAAACCAACCCAAATCGCACACCTGGCAAATTTATAACCATACACTTCCGTAATTAAATCTGAAAGTATAAATGTTAAAGGAAAGATTAATGTACCCGCGTCAGTCTCAATAGAGCCTAGTTTAATCATGCGAATATCAAACCAATTAGCTAATAATATGACAGATGTATAAGAAAGCTGAAGAAACCACAATAGCCGTGGCCACTGCTGAAGTTGGGAGCGTTGAGTCATAGTATACTTAAGAAAGAGTTGAAATACTTCAAGTTAATCTAATTTTAGAATTACTGGTGCGTGATCGCTTGGCCGCTCAAGTTTACGTGGAGCGGTATCAATAACGCAGTCGGTAGCCCGCTCGATGATTCTTTTTGTTACCAGTAAATGATCAATTCTGAGACCTAATTTTCGCCTGAAGGCTAAATTGCGGTAATCCCACCAAGTAAACTGGCGATTTTCCTGATTAAAATGGCGGAAACTGTCAACTAGGCCGATTTTTAGAAGGCCATTAAATGCTTCACGCTCTTTCTCACTGCATAAAACCTGCCCCTCCCAAATTGCAGGATCATAGGTATCCCTGGGTTCTGGTGCAATATTATAATCCCCAAGTAGGATTAGCTCAGGATATTTGCTTAATTCATTGTCAATATAGTCATGCAATTTCTTTAACCATTCTAACTTATACAAATATTTGGCGCTTTCTAGACTTTCCCCATTAACAACATATGCACAAATTACTCTAATCCCGGCAATAGTGGCTGCGATTACCCTTTTCTGCGGATCGTCATAACCAGGAATGTCATAAACGACATCACTAAGCGGCAATTTACTCAGTAGCGCTACCCCATTATAAGTTTTTTGGCCATTATATACATAGTTGTAACCAATCTCAGCAAAATGGGCGATTAATGGCTGGTTATTTTCATTGTCTAACTTTAATTCCTGAAGGCCTACTACATCACAACCAGTTTCCGCTAGCCAATCGGTAACATGGTTTAACCGTACTTTTAAAGAATTCACATTCCACGTTGCTATTTGCATTATCTATTTCCTCGCGGTTTTTATAAAGATATTTAATGATAAAATGCTACATCTGGTATTACTGCATATTAATAACTTCAATTTCCATAAAAGAAGTTTATTCAGGTTTATTGATTGCCAGCTGCATCTAAATAGCTAAGCTCATCAATTATTCCAAGATTATATTTTTAAATCAGATTTAGTACTTAAAAACTATTTCCAGTTATTAAGAATACAATAAATCCAGTATTTTACCATCTTAAACTTATAGTAGTTTCCCTAACTATGAAGACCTTCAATTTACGTGTAAAATGCCAGGCAAAAAGTTAGGGCAAAACCTTTATAAATCCTATATTTATTTAAGATGAATCTATTCAATCCTTATAAGCCAGAACAAATTTCAGATTATTTGCGAATAGTTCAAAAGCTTATTTTTGCTTCGAAATATTTTAGTAAAAATAAACTAACCATCCACAAAAGACTAACGTAAAATGAAAACCTAATAAGGTGAATAAAATTAAGCCCAATACCGAACACTTTTGTATTTGATTACTACGTGCAACAGTTAATTTTATTAGATTTATTTGGTAAAAGTGTCCGGTATTGAATAATTAAGTGAAAGGGAAGAAGGCAATGTCAATAATCGATACTAGCGCAACCAGCAATCAATGCGCGCTTGCTTCAAGATCCATAAGCGGATGCAATAATCCTAGCCAAAACCATATATCTGGCACGCATAAGACAATACAAGTCGGTTCTGAAAAAGAATTTAAAGAATTACTTATTGAGTTAAGGGACGTTGCAGCCCACAATGAGACAAAGGTTGAAATTAAATTTGATGAAATTACTAAAAAAGAGTTTTCTTATTTTGGCTTAAACCATACTATCACAATTTACATTAATAATACCAAAAAGCTTACTTTAGAAAATATACCTAAACCCTTTATAGAAAATACTAGACCAATTATTGATGAAATTGTTAGCACGCTTTCAGACTCATTATTTCAGCCACAAACATTATCGCTACTAAAAGTTGATGCTAAGAATGCCGTGGTAATCAAAGGGGGGCAAGATCGGCAATACCTACGTCCCAGACATAGTACTAACTTTGTAAGTAATAAAGTAAAAAAACTTGCTTGAAAACAATCTAAATTAATCGCTAGTTAAATTATGCTGCATAATTACTACATCAACATAGCGATTAAACTTATATCCAACATTCTTTATTGTCCCCGTATAGTTAAATCCAAGTTTTTTATGTAAATTAATCGACCCTATGTTAGAACTGTCTCCAATAACAGCAATCATCTGGCGATGCCCACTTAATTTAGCGATATCTATTAACTCGCTAAGAAGCATACTCCCAATACCTTTTCCGTTGAAATCCGGGGCTATATATATAGAATCTTCAATAGTAAAGCGGTAGGCAGAACGTTCGCGGAAAAAACTGTAATATGCATAACCAACAACCTGGTCCCCTATTTTAGCTACCAGGAAAGGGAAATTCTGACGGATAATTTTATTATACCGATTTAGCATTTCATTTACGGTAGGAGGTTCTTCCTCAAAAGTGCCTAGCCCATTTAAAACATGATAAGCATAAATTTCCTGGATTTGTTTTACCTCTTCAATTATTGCACTTGAAACGGTTATAGTATCTGTTTTTTCTTTCATGGCTCTGTTCATTTTACCTCCCAAAAGCTGATCTTAGATTTAAGATCGTTAAAACCCAATTTTAAAAAAATATAATTATAAGCTGAACTAATGCCTTTTGTGACAAGCCCACTTATCCCAAACGGAAATAAATCAAATTTTATCACAACACCTATTATTAACTAATAGTTGGATACCCCTATAATAAGCCGGCTCGTAAATAAAATTAATTATATGTTATAATGTCTAAATAAAATTATTAATAATCTTAATAGTAGATACTTTTATATCTGACACTTCGAACTATTAATTAATTCTTAAATAATTAATTAATAAGGTTACTTAAATTATTACGAATTATGGGGTACATTAACTTTTTATGTAGTTGGCGTAATTTATTAAACTGTTCGAGTTGTGCGAGTATTCAATAAAGAGCCAATAAATAATTGTAAAGCCTTCGCAATATTGAGTAAAAGTTTAAGCACCCTTCCTAATAAATAAATTAAACATATACATTTATACTATATTTAGATATAATTGTTCGCTATAAAGATTAATTAAAACATTAACCATCCGAATAATTAATTTAGTGCATAACATAAACTTCTTTAATTGTAGGATAAATTTTTCTGGAGCTAACAATGATAAACAAGATTCCTAAATCGATTAAATTACTTAGTTTAGCTGGTTTCTCATGCTTTTTATTTAGCTGCAACAATGGTGGAACCGGTAGCTCCGGTGGTCAATTAACCATTGCTGTTCCAAGCCCTCTCTCGATAAGCTTAAATGGCAATCAGCAAGTAACAGCCTATTTAAATGGGGTTAGTTCCAGTTCAAGTCAAACAACGACAGTTGTAACATTTACCAGCAGTAATGCTAGCTATGCATATTTTCCAAGCTCTAACACATATACGACTACATGTAATTTGATAATACCAGCAAATTCATCTAGCGGTAGCTGCCAGGTAAGCATTAATGCGGCAGGTTCTGGAGTCGGCTATCAAGTAACGATTAGCGCGAGCACACCTAATGCCAACCAGGGAACTCCTTCTTCATCGGTTTACGTATCTAATTAACTATTATTCCAATTAGTACACTAAAAATATTCTTAACCCTTTTTAAGGCACTAATTGGCCAAGGTAATTTATTTGATATTTTAGTATGGGATACCTTCTAGCTTTATCGAATTAAGGTTAAATATTTTTTAACAACCTCTTGAAAACATGTAGATAACTTACAAATTTTAGGCTTAATCTAGTAAAATTCGGGCAACGATCGCTGTTTGTAGATGACTAAAAAAATGAAGATAAACCGCACTACTATTATTCTCTTGACCTTACTGGGTATAGCAAATACTAATTCAATCTTTGCTGAAAGCACAAGCCAACCGCAAATAAAACAAGTCATAGTTGGACCACAAGGGAAAGATAGTAAAAGCAATTTCTCTTTAAACATTTACCTTCATATGGGTAATGAAACGATAAATAAATGGAAGTTTGGCTTTTATATGCCACGTAATTTTCGGCAAACAGGACAGAGTAACCGTAATTTAGCTATGCGTATTTGTGAGCAAGGCAGGAATAATTGTAGCCAATTAATTTATGTTAAACCGTCTTTCGTTGCCTTAGACCAAAGTACTGTATTTACGACTATTGTCAAACCAGAACAAAATTTCCCTCTCCAAGCGAGTAAAAATTATATCATTAGCCTATTGCATAATAGTTCTCGAAGCCCACAAAACTATTCTTCATTGCCGCAAAGCATGTTTATAACCAATAAAGATGATGTGATAAATTTAACCACTAGCCCTGCTAGCTATATGCTGACAGATTTTAACTCTTCTCAGGCAAAACAAAAAGCCCAGCAAAAAATAATTGATAATTGGGCCAATTCAACATTAGAGTTACCTCAGTTAAACATTATCCCAGCCCCAAGAAAAACCGACTTAAAAACGGATGGTACATTTTTTAAACTACCACAGTCTCTTACCATTCACAATTTAAGCCAACTTAGTAATGAGCAGCTAAAACTGTGGACGGACGCCATTAAGACTGACTTAAATATTACCCCGGATGTGGATCAAGTATTCGCAAATAGGGGGCTATTATTGGAAAACCGCGATTCAAAAGTAAACAATCCAGAAGGCTACGAAATTGATATAAATGAAGAGCAAATTGATGTAAAAGCAAGTAATCCGGCAGGGTTCTTTTATGCCTTGCAAACCTTAAGACAGCTATGGTCTGGTTCGACAAATATACCATCATTGACTATTCAGGATTATCCTCGCTACAAATATCGTGGTATATTACTTGATGTAGCCCGACACTACTTTACTGTAGATGAAATTAAAAATTTCATTGACATTATGGCTGCAGCCAAATTAAATACCTTACATCTACATTTATCTGATGATGAGGGATTTCGCTTACAGTTAGATGATTTCCCAGAATTAGCTAAAATCGGGGCGAAACGCGGGTTAGGCAATAATCTAGGTCCAATGGCGCTTATCCAGAAAAACTTAAGTAAAAGCAAACCCTCAGATAAACTTCCCAATGCTGCTACGACTTACCAAGGGAGCTATAGCAGTACTGATATTCAAGAAATTATCAATTACGCCAATCTTCATCAGATAACAGTTATTCCGGAAATCGATATTCCCGGACACTCCCGAGCTTTGATGAAAGCATTACCAGAAGCCTTCTACGAAAAAGAGGATACTTCTGACTATGCGGGCTATGGTGATAATAGTTTGCCTGTCTGCGCATATGGCAGCACTTCTGAATTAGGTCAAAAATTTACATCAGCTCTTACCAATATAATTTATCGGACTAGCCAGATGTTTAACCAGCAAACCACCTTATTTGCAGTTAATAATGAAATTAGTATTGGTGGTGATGAAGTTTTTAGCGGCACTTGGGATAATGCTCCGTCATGTAAAATTGCGCCATGGAATAAAATGAACGAGCTAGAAAAAGAGCATTATTTCCTAGATAGTTTAAATAATGATGCTAGAATAAACCGCTTAAAACTTTCAGGGTGGTATGAATTTGTCTTAGATAAATCTGGTAAAATTAGTTTCAAACACGGCATTAAGCCGGATGAGATTGGCCATGTCTGGGTTTGGGGTAAATCCAATGAATCTATTAAAAAGGCAGTTACATTAGCTAATGCTGAATATCCGGTAGTATTGGAATATTCTGATTTACTCTATATGGATATGACTTATACCCCTGAACTAAAAGAACCGGGTCTTTACTGGGCTAATAAATCGCACGATACCTACGCAATGTTATCTGCTGCCAATTCTGCATCGCAAACCGAGCTTCTAAGCAAAAAACCAGAAAACATAATTGGTTTGGAAGGTGCGATATGGACAGATGTGATTCCTAGTTATTACCAATTACAATATATGACATTACCTAAGTTAGCCGGCTTAGCTGAAGCATCCTGGAGCACCCCGCCTGAAAATAAGCCGGCATGGCATTCACTAGCCAGTCGTCTAGGTTGTGGCCAAAAAGGATTTTTAGCGTTTATACATGATAAATATGACGCAAATTATCGCGGATATCCTAACGGCATAAAGCTCGAAGCGCCCGAAGTCTGTAAATACTGATCTTAAAGATCACTTAGGTCAAAGGTTTATTAAGCCCTTTTTGAATTTCCTCATTCAGATCCTTTTGGAATGCTTGTGCTTTCGCTACACCACTTAAAATTGCTTGGCTAAATATTTTACTTATATCATTTTCTTGCAAAACTTTTATTCCTTGCTCGGTTATTCCACCTTTGGAGGCTGCTTTGCTGCAGCCTTCGCTTAACGATTGATAACTATCAGGCTCTAATAGACTGATACTACCATTAATTATTTGGTGCATAAGATTCATGGCGTTTAATGGATCAAACCCTAAGTGGCTGATTAAAGTATCTACCATACCTTTAAGTGCAATATAAAAATAAGCAGAGCAGCTAAGTATTGCTGCAAAAACATCAATCTCTTCCTCGTTTAGTAGTTCATATAATTTGCCACTCTTACTAAACAAAGTTTTTACTATTTCCACATCCTGTTTAGCTAAGTTAGGATTGATGAAAACCGCATTAGCACCATTATTGGTAGAATTAGCAATATTTGGCATCACCCGGATAATTCTTTGATTTTGGGTTAGTAGAAACAAGCTTTTAGTATTGATCCCAGCCATTAAAGAAATAATTAGGCATTTTTTTATTAATGAGACACCGACATTTAAAAGAGCTTTGCGCGCTTGCTGTGGCTTAACCAAGAGCAGTAAAACATCATCACGCTGTAATTCCCAATCAATTTTGCTTTTAACTTCGCATTCTGGAAATTGTTGTTTTAATTGTTGAATTACCTCTTCATTATAGTGAATGAGAATAATCTGATAATAGCTTTGGGCCAGAAAAGTTGGCAAGAGTGCTTTGGCTAAGTGGCCAGTGCCAAAAACAATTAGTTTTTTCATTATGCTATTTCCGTGTATTTAGTTTAAATTTAGATAAGACTTGACGTTATGCTAGATGACTAATCTTTATGACAGATCTAAAGTTTCTATCTATTTACTGACAGGGTAATAGCCTAAGATAAGTTTTTGCTAACGAATCTCAAACAATTACCCCTTAAAATAATGGCCAAAGCCATTTAATTTAAACTAAAGTAAGCGTAACTTTAATATTGCCGCGAGTTGCATTTGAGTATGGGCAGACCATGTGTGCCTTCTCAACTAAACTTTCTGCAACACTTTTTTCAATGCCTGGCAAAGATATTTTTAACTCAACTTCTATACAGAATCCATGGCTAATTGGGCCGATTCCTACATGCCCTTCTATTGACACTTCGGCAGGGAGGCTAACCTTTTCACGCATGGCTACAACTTTTAGCGCACCGATAAAGCATGCGGAGTAACCTGCCGCAAAAAGTTGCTCGGGATTAGTGCCAGTGCCGCCAGCGCCACCTAATTCCTTTGGCGTTGAAAGTTTCAAATCCAAAGATGGATTTTCACCATGAACTGTACCCTCGCGACCGCCGGTTGCTTTAGCTGCTGCAGTATAAAGTACTTTTTCTAATTGGTGCATATTTCTCTCCTTCTTAATTTTTCTTTGTTAATTTTATGGGCAGGATTGGCTTGATTAGTTATTATATTATAACCCATACTAAAATGTTTAGGCCCTTAAAACCTGACACTTTTATATTGCTTAGATCCTTGGAAATATCCGGCATCAAGCTTTAATCTCGCGCTTAAATCCTTATTATAGTATTATTTTTCTCCTTACTTGTGAAAAATTTTCACTTCCTTTTGATCCACAAGTTTTAGTAGCCTTATACCCATTCAGATTAGAAACCAAGCCTGAATATTTTTTATTGTTAACTCCCCCAAAATTTACTTAACCCTTCGCGTTATAACTATCTATAAATTTAATCGGATCAGGAGCAAAACCCGGTATAATATCGGATTGTATTCAATTTATTTAATTTAGAGAAAACCATGTATTACCTTCGCGATTTTGTCACCAAAAAACCAGTTAATCCTGATAATTTGGTTTTTACCGGTGAAGATACTCCTTGGGAAGTAGTAATGGACCTAGATTCAATCAAAAGCAAAATGAATCTTGACTACTTTCGCCAGTCTCCACCTAGTTTACTAAAATATTTGCCGCTCTTGCCTATCGAAAAACAGGCTGAGTTCATTACTTTACGTGAGGCAGCTACTCCACTAATTAAAAGCCGCAAGCTTGGCAAAAATATGGGAGTAGAATTATACCTAAAAGTAGAAGGCAAGAACCCTACCGGCTCGTTCAAAGATCGTGGAACTGCGGTCGAAATTTCTGTTGCGCGCGAAAAAGGGGCAAAGGCGATAATCCTAGCTTCAACTGGTAATATGGCAGCTTCATGTGCCTGCTATGCAGCAGCAGCAGGAATTCCATGTTTTATTTTAGTTCCTGAAGGTGTGCCTCCAGGTAAATTATCGCAAGTTCTTGCTTTTGGCGGTCATATTGTCCAAGTAAAAGGAACCTATAACGATGCCGCTGATCTTGCGTATAAAATCGCCGAAGAAATGGGCTTCTACCTTGCTGGAGATTATGCCTTCCGCCTTGAAGGAGCTAAAACAGCTGCATTTGAGGTAATAGATCAACTGTTATTCCAAGTACCAGATTATCTAGTAGTGCCAATTGGCTGTGGAACTAACATCGGCGGCTATTACAAAGGGTTTATGGATTATTACCGCCTTGGTTTGATCGACAAGTTACCAAGAATTATTGGCGTTCAGGCAACTGGCGCCCAGGCGGTTGTCAATAGTTTCAATGATAAAGTAAACGAAATCCGCATTTTGCCAAGTGTAAATACTTTAGCCACCGCAATATCGGTTGCAAACCCGATTGATGGATTAAAAGCTCTTGAAGCAATTAATACTACTAACGGTCATGCCGTTGCCGTTACTGACAATGAGATTTTGGCCGCACAACATCGCTTAGCTAAGGATGAGGGAATCTTTGCTGAAAGTTCAGCCGCAGCAACAATTGCTGGCGTGCAAAAATTAATTGATGCAAATATCATTGAAGCACATAAAAAAGTTTTATGTGTGCTAACAGGAGATGGTTTAAAAGATCCGCAAGTAGTATTAAAAGCGGCAATTAAACCACCTACGATTTACCCTGAAACCAAAGACTTCTTCAATTTATATGAAAATGGTTTTTTTGATGGCAAGAGCATGGTGTTCGTTGAAAAAAGCGATATACTTTTTGCAAAAAACCCCACGAAGGCAGATATCAGCCGCGAACTGCAAAATCTATTTTCAGCTTCCTATGGCGATGATTACCTCGATAAAATTGAATTATCACTAACAAAAATGATCCAAAAAGGTAAAACAATTACTATCTCGGATTTTCAAGATAGTATCCAAAGTGTTTTAGAATCACCTAAACATGCTAAGGCTGATGTTTTTGTTGTGAAAGACTTTGTCGTAGATACTGCCAAAGATAAAATGGCAAATGCAACCGTGCGCGTAACGATCATGGGCCAGGAATTTACAGGAAAAGCTACCGGTACAGGACCTGTTGATGCAGTGATTAAAGCATTAACTCATGCTTGCCATGAATCATTACAATTTAAGCTAGTTGATTATAAAGTTGAAATTCGTGGACAGGGAACTGATGCCAACGTATATGTTGAAATGAAACTGCAAAAAGAATCAAGTACTTCGCTAGGTACAGGTACTTCACCAGATATCATTCAAGCTTCAATTGAAGCATTCTCTGAAGCATATAATGGTTTTAGTCAATAATTTGCCCGGCACAGTTGGCAAAAGTGTAAATAATAATTAAGGGAATAAGAGATGAGTAAACAATTAAATAAGATAAGTGCAAATATTACCCAGCCGATTTCACAAGGTGCATCACAAGCTATGCTATACGCAACAGGTATGGTAGAGCAAGACATGAATAAAGCCCAGGTCGGCATCGGCAGTGTATGGTATGAAGGCAATCCGTGTAATATGCACTTATTAACTTTATCCGAACATGTAAAAAAAGGCGTAGTTGCTGCCGGGTTAGTTGGCATGCGCTTTAATACTGTCGGTGTTAGTGACGGTATCTCTATGGGTACTAATGGGATGCGCTATTCACTGCAATCCCGCGAAGTTATTGCTGACTCAATGGAAACTATTATGGGCGCACAATGGTACGATGGATTAATCGCCTTGCCTGGCTGTGATAAAAACATGCCTGGTTGCGTAATGGCCATGGCACGACTTAATCGCCCAAGTATCATGATTTATGGTGGAACGATTAAAGCAGGTGAATATGGTGGCAAGCTATTAGATATCGTTTCTGCTTTCCAAGCATATGGTGAATATTTGGCTGGCAAGATTACTGAAGAAGAACGCAGAGGAATAATCCGCCATGCATGCCCTGGTGCTGGAGCATGTGGTGGGATGTATACTGCAAATACCATGGCATGCGCCATCGAAGCGCTGGGTATGTCTTTACCGTATAGCTCTTCAATTCCTGCTACTCATGAAGCAAAACTTGCTGAATGCTTCCATGCAGGTGAAGCTATGAAAAACCTACTTGAAAATGATATAAAGCCTCTAGACATAATGACTAAAAAGGCATTTGAAAATGCCTTTACGGTAGTGACTGTCTTAGGTGGTTCAACTAATGCGGTATTACACTTACTGGCTATGGCGCGCACTGCAAAAGTCGATTTTACCATTGATGATATTCAGAAAATTAGCGATAAAACTCCGATGCTTGCTGATTTTAAACCTAGCGGAAAATATGTAATGGCTGACTTGCATCAATTAGGCGGAACACCGGCAGTTATGAAAAAACTATTAGAATATGGAATGCTCCATGGCGACTGCCTCACTGTAACAGGTAAAACTGTTGCCGAAAACTTAGCTTCGTTACCTAGCCTACCAGATGACCAACCAATTTTACAGCCATTGTCTCAGCCAATCAAAAAAACTGGCCATATTCAAATACTAAAAGGCAATTTGGCGTTAGATGGTGCAGTAGCAAAAATTACCGGTAAAGAAGGATTATATTTTAAAGGTCCAGCTCGCTGCTTTGATACCGAAGAAGCAATGATTGCTGCCTTGGAGCAAAATCAAATCCAAAAAGGCGATGTAATTGTAATTCGCTACCAAGGTCCAAAAGGTGGTCCAGGAATGCCGGAAATGCTAAAACCAACTTCAGCAATTGTTGGCGCTGGGCTTGGAAAAGATGTTGCATTAATTACTGACGGACGATTCTCGGGTGGCTCGCACGGATTTATCATCGGCCACATTACACCTGAAGCGCAAGTTGGTGGTAATATTGCTTTAGTTGAAGATGGCGATATTATCTCCATTGATGCTGAAAAAAATACGATAAATGTTGAAGTAGCGGAAAACGTATTAGCTTCACGGCGTGCTAATTGGAAAGCTCCAGCATATCGCGCTAATCGTGGTACACTATATAAGTTTATAAAGAATGTAACTTCAGCAAGCCTTGGTTGCGTTACTGATGAATAATCTAAATTATATCATTTAAACTTTAGAAACCATCGAAATATTCGATGGTTTTTTTAGAAAATTTTTTCTAAAAGCTGCCTGATAATGAAAATAACTATATTGTCAATTATATACTATCTGTTTGTAACTGTGCTTGGTTCTACCCTAGTCTGGGCGTTTCCGCCACATGCCTTTCCGTATACTGTTTACATAACAATGACAGTTTTCTTGCTTGGCTTAGAGCAAAGGGGTAGAAAATCTAGTTTCTGGTATGGCTACTTCTTTTACCTAGGCGCAGTTATTGCCTTTATCGGCTATTGGTTTAGCTATTATTTTAGACTTCAGCTAGGCTGTAGCCACTTAGTATCCTATGGGTTAACTTCGATAATTTGCCTATATACCTCAACATATATAGGGGTTATTGCCTGGTTATATACTAAATTCAAAACAAGAAACCAAGTTATTAATCTAGTACTCTATTTCCCATCACTATGGATTTTAACCGAGTTAGTTAGAGGGCTTTTTTTCCCTCGTTCCTGGTACGCTTTTGGCTACACTCAAGTAGACAATATCCTTTTTCGTGGCTACTTTCCCCTATTTGGCGTATATTTTGTTTCCTGGCTAGTCATGGCATTGTCTGGTTGGTTTAGTTATTTCCTCCTGAAGATTGCATTAGATTCGAAAGCATGGCCGAAAATGCTAGTAAAGCTTTGTCTTAGTGCAATTATCTTTATCGGCCTATCCTATGCTTTGGCGCAAGTAAAATATACTCATAAATTTGGCCCGCCGATTACGGTAGCATTAATACAGCCTAGTATTTTTTCTAGTAAAAATGCTGACCCTGATTCCTTGATTTTAATTGAGCAAATTTCTGAAGAGCTAGTTAATGCGAATGAGGCTGATCTATATGTCCTTCCCGAAACCGTATTTGGCGCAGACTACCATTATCTTACTCCAGGCTATCTTGATACTTTAAATGCAATGATAAAAAGAAATGATGCCAGCTTATTTTTTGGGACTCCCATTCATGGGCTTGGCAGCTTTAAACAAACAGGCACTGTCGATTTGGATAGACTCTCTAACCCTGTTTATATTAAACATAACTTGGTGCCCTTTGGTGAATATAATCCGCTTAAAGACACTTTTTTAAATCCACTATTGATGTCTGCAATTGGGGATCAAATCAGTGAATATACCGCAGGAGATAAGGTTCAAGATCCAGCAGAAGTAAAAGGGCAGAAATTTGCATTTGATATTTGTTATGAAAATACTATCAATGACTTTGTGGCGAAGTCGGCAAAAAATGCAACCATCCTGATCAATCAATCTGATCTTTCCTGGTATGGCAAAACGCAAATGAAGGATGCCTTCTTTCAATTTTCTCAAGGCAGAGCCTTGGAAAACCAGCGTTATTTTCTTCAAGATGGTAACACTGGAGATACTGCCATAATTAATCAAAATGGTGAAGTAGAACATAAACTATCTCCATTTAGTCCGGGAGCATTAGTTGGAATGGTACAAGGTTATAGTGGCATAACACCTTTTGAAAGGTTCGGAAATTTTCCGGTATGGATTTTAGCTTGTTCAATAATATTGATTGTGCTATTATTTAAATATTGGCACAATTATAATAATTAATTTAGATTAGATAGTTTCCCAGTGCCGGTATTTTACTACCGGTTTATTTTTTAAAGGTATACTATTAAAATGCGCGCAAAGTTTAATCATCCATGGGACTTAAGCCCAAGTGAAGCAGTAAAGCTGCAAAAAGAGTTAGCTTTAAAAGTGGAATTAACGCGGCCAAACGCTCATTTTAGATATATTGCCGGAATTGATTGCGCCCCTTCAGCTGACAAGACAAAATATTATTCAGCAGTAGTTATCTGGGATCGAATGAGACGCGAAATTATAGAATATCATATTAGTGAAGCTCCACTTAAATTCCCCTATATTCCCGGATTACTATCATTTAGAGAGATCCCGGCAATAATTGAAGTTATGAAAAAGCTCCAGTCAGAACCAGACCTTTTAATTGTCGATGGACATGGGATCGCCCATCCGCGTGCATTTGGTATTGCCTGCCATGTTGGGGTATTATTTGATAAGCCAGCTTTTGGCTGTGGTAAAAGCCTCCTTTATGGACATTATCATGAGCCGCACTTAAAGCGTGGATCAACAGAACCACTGACTGCCAAGGATCAGACTATTGGTAATGTTGTTCGAACTCGAGACAAGGTCAAGCCTGTTTTTGTTAGCGTTGGCCATAAAATGGATTTAGAAACGGTTACCAACCTAGTCCTTGAATGTTCAGGAAAATACCGTTTGCCTGAGCCGACCCACTTAGCCGATAAACTTGTTGCTCAAAAGCAGGCTAAAAGTTTCATCTATCCACCTGCCCCACAATTGGAATTACCTGAAAATTATAGTGCCTTATCATTATAGCAGGAATACCTAAAAATGCTGCGAATATTTGTGCTAAGATTCCATACCACTATTCGGTATATTCTAATTAAAGCACACTACTATGAAGTTTCTGATTTGCCCCGACTCATTTAAAGATTGCATGACTGCCTCTGATGCATCATTAATCATGCATAAAGCAATTGAATCAATATTGCCAAATGCACTAATTAAAACAATTCCCTTATCCGATGGCGGGCAAGGTTTTATCAATTCCATTCTCATCGCAGTTAAAGGGAAATTAATTGAAAAACCAGTTTGTGGTCCTCTTGGCAAAACAGTTCTCGCAAGTTATGCTCTTATAGAAAATGAAGAGACTGCAATTATTGAATCAGCCCAGGCTGCAGGTCTTGAGTTATTAGCTTTGACCGAGAGAAATCCTTTCTATACAACAACTTATGGAATTGGTGAGTTGATTTTAGATGCAATTAGCAAGGGAGCTAAAAAAATAATTGTTGGCCTAGGTGGGAGCTCAACAGTTGATGGCGGTGCTGGTATGTTGCAGGCATTAGGGGCAGAATTGCTAGATAAAAATTTACACGTTTTGAAGCCTGGTGGACTTTATCTTAATGATCTAGAGCAAGTCAACTTCAAACGCCTCTTGGCTAATTTAGCAAAGGTCGATATACTAATTGCTTCAGACGTTATAAACCCTCTATTGGGCCCAATGGGAGCTGCCCGAGTTTTCGGACCTCAAAAAGGGGCTACGCCCGAAATGGTAGAAATACTTGAAAAAGGATTAGCCAAATTTGCACAATTATGTAATCATAATCTCAAAATTTCATTAACAGAACTCCCTGGTAGTGGTGCAGCTGGAGGATTAGGTTATGCTTTACTTTTGCTTGGTGGCAAAATCGTTTCTGGTATTGACTTAATTAGTAATTTTACAAATTTAGAACAGGAAATTTCTTCGGCTGATATTGTATTTAGTGGCGAAGGCTCTCTTGACAGCCAAACCATAAATGGTAAAACCATAAGTAAAATCGCCAAACTATGCAAAAAATATAATAAACCATTAATAGTATTGGCTGGCAAGACTAGCGAAACCCTTGAAGCTCTTTATGCACTAGGAATCTCAGCAATTTTACCGATTGCTACCGTTCATGAACATGAGTGTTCGTGTGTAATTCCATGCTTAATTCAAATAAATAGTTTAAGCAGTATAACGGAAAAACTAGCAGCAATAGAAAAATTCTTCAGTTCACACCGTAAAATATATCCGGAACTCGCCCAGGCCCTAACCGCAGGTCCGGATGATCTATTTTACGCAGTCCAGCTAATTATCAGGCAGCTTTTTGCCAGCTGCTAATTATCCAACGCACTGTAAAACATTACTTCTAAAACCTAAGCTATTCAATATTTCGGTGAATATTTACAATAGTTGTTGGCGAAGTAGGATTTAGAGCATCATCACAAAGAGTGCCTGAAGGCGGCAATGCACTTGCTCCATTTAGGAGATAGTTATTCCCATAATTATCAATGCATTGACTTATCCCAACATTGTAAGCACAATGATTACCACTATTTAAAGCTAGAAGTACAGATCCGGGAATAGCCGAGCTCATGCTCACACTATTAGTATATGGCGTAGCAGGATCATAAAGATTACCAATAACCAAAACTTTATTGGTTAAGGTTGGATAAGTCAAATTTGGCAACGAATTATTTAGTAATTGTACAAAATAAGAGTTAGACAACTCAACCAGAGTGTTATATGCATTAAAATCAAATTTATTCCAATATAAACTTGCAACAGAAAAAATATCATTATCGCTATTCAAATTAGTATAATTATAGTCATTTTTATTGACTATTGAACGAACAAGAGAATCCCTATTAAATCCACCCTGTAACGGTTTAGAATAGGTATGGTCAGTAATCCCAACTTTTATCTTGTTTAGAATATTTGGATAGTTTCTTGTGTTATATAAATCTGTTCCCAAATCTTCAAAGAAATCACCCAGGGTAAGGGTAGAATTCCCTGGAATAACCGTTATTTTCCCTTCATCAATTAATTTAACGAACTGGTCATATGACTCATGCGCAGTTGGGTATAATACACAGTTCTCATTTTGGTTACACAGATTTAGCATATTATTAAGGGCAAGAGTAAAGCCATAGCCAACAACAATATCGCGGGTATAAATACTATGATCAGGATTAATATTGCCATCCAAGATCATTTTATCAACATGAGGGGTAAATAACATTAGATATAGTGAACCTAGTTGAGTTCCATAAGAGTATCCCAAGTAGCTTATCTGATTATAACCCATTGCGCTACGAATATAGTCGAGGTCATTGGCCGTATTGATTGTCCCCATATAATATTTTAAAGGGCTAGACTCATTAACAAAGCAATATTGAAACTGACCTTTTAAATTGTAGTAAGTATTGCTAAAACCAATTTGCGTCATTAGGCTGTCTCCAGTTGGGCTTGGCATACTACATCCATCTAACCTTTCGCTCATACCTACACCACGAGGGTCAAATGTGATGATAGTATATTGTTGCAAAATGCTATCAGGAAAATTAGTAAAACTTGTAGGTTCTGCAGTATTAACTGCCCATGGTCCGCCATTATTAAAAAATAGAAGTTGAGTTGCCGAGGGGTATTTCTGATATTTTACAATTCCCAAATAAGTTGTTCCTGCGCCAGGATTCTGGTAATCAAGAGGCACATTTAAAGTTGCGCATGAAAATTGTTCGCTTTGAAAACGTGATTCAGTACAATTTTGCCAGGCAACCGTCGGTGTTGGATTTGGTGCTGCGCTTGAAGAACCTCCCCCACTGCCACAACCGCTTAAAATAAGCAAAAGACATACTGCAAGTATATTTGATATCTTAACTTTCTTTAAACCTCTCATTTAAACCCCTTTATGCTCTAATTTATTCCAGTTTTGGAAAAGTATTTCATACTTCTCACCCTTGAGTACTTTATATATTTAGAAATTAAATACCGTGCACTTTTATAATTAGGTTATTCTGTTTATTTTTTAAAATATGCTTTTTTGCAATACTTTTATCAAAGTGCAACATATTGAGATTGAACTAGTTTACTAATTCGCTTTAATTATAGCATAAAGAATTTAAAGTTAATCCTCGATTTCACTGTACAATAAAAAAGATTCTAAAATATAAAACTTAAATTAAAGTTACAATTACGCAATACAAATTAACTTTGCTAATTTAAAATCATAAGGCAAGGCAAATGATCAATTACCCGCAAATGATAATAGTTTTAATTGCTGCGCTAAACCCTATAGCTGCAGTTGTATTATATTCAAACATACAAAAAAACCTTAATAACCGCGCAGAGAATTTACTCAGTTCTGCTATATGCTCCTTAACTGTATTTGCCATCCTAAGCATGTTTCTGCTCTACGGTAATGCTATTCTAAATTTTTTTGGGATAACACAGTATATTTTGGGTCTGGGCGGCGGATTATTACTGTTAATCCTTGGAGTATTTAGTGCTTTGGCGAATGAATATCTACTTGAAACTCGCTTTTATCTACAAAAGTTAATTAGTATGTTTGGTATGGCAGGCAAACCTGATACTTCAAAGCTTGACCTAAATATTGTTCTTGAAAACTATAAACAAGGTTCATATTTGGGTTTAGGATTTTGTCCACTCGCAATTCCAGTACTGCTAAATCCTGCATCTATTATTGTTTCATTATTTATTAATGGTCAAATTAACCAGCAACCGCGTATAATTTTAATTATACTTATTCTACTAAGCCTTGGAATATTCATATTACTATTATCAAGTAGCTTTCTTACCAAATATGTTGCACCAATATGGTGGTTAGTATTTAAGCGTGCTTCTGGCCTTTTTTTGACAACAATTGGGCTGGAAATGCTGGTTGATAGCGTCAAAACAATTGTTAGCCTCATCCTGCATATATGAAATGCAAAATCATTTTTTCTTGGCTACAAAGAAAAGGCGGGTAAATGGAAATAAAGTTGTGCCATTACTATTTTCGGGATAATATTTAGCCACTTGCAAACTATACTTGGTTAGAATTTCATCAACTTCTGTCGGTAGCAAGCTTGCCCGCAGATCACTAACGACCGAGCCTTTTACCCATTCTACAACCGCATTTTTTCCGCTTAGGGCCTGAAAATATGTAGTAGTCCACAAGTCAACCTGGTAACCATAGTCACTAAATAATTGATAATAATCTGCCGGTTGTAAAAAATCATAATAAAGGATGCTATCTTTTAATTTGGATTGCCAATCGCGATTACTATTTATTATCTCACGTAAAACCCGATGTGAAGGTGCATCAAAGTTTGCCGGTATCTGTACCGCTAGGACTCCGCTGGGGTTTAACGCCTGTAGGAGTCTCGGTATCAATAAATAATGATTTTTTACCCAATGCACGGCAGCATTTGAAAAAACCAAATCAAAGCCCCCAGTCAATTCTGCAATATTTCCCTCAATAAAATCAATATGAGGAAAACTACTCCGCGCTTTGGCTAACATCTCTTGGGAATTATCTAAGCCAATTACCTTTGCATCTGGATAACGGTCAACTAATATTTGGGTTATATTGCCTGGCCCAGAACCAAGATCGACAACAGTTTGGGGATTCAATTCGTTCGGAATAGCAGCAATTAAATCAAGTGCCGGCCGTAACCGAAAATTCGAATATTTTGCATATTGCTCTGGCTGCCACATCAATAACCTCCTAAATATAAATATTTCTTTCTTGAACGAACTCTAAGCGTGAAGATTTGCCTGTAGTAGCTATAGTTAGCTTTTTTGAATTATGAATATTTGCCTTTGGAATTACAACTAATATCGAGATTTGCTGACTTTCGGGTAAGTTTTGGTCTTCAATAAAAATTTTAGATCTATCACTAGTTAAATAAGCATATACTTTTGTAAATTCACCATGTCCATTATGCTCTGTTATTAACTGCTCAATTTCCATCGTATAACTGCCTATATTTTCTACGGCAGCGGTTATTTTAACACGTAACTCTTCTTGTGCTTTGCGTAGATCAGATATCTTCCATTCATGTTGATACCATTCTATAATTGTCAAACAATAAGTTAAACTATCTTCTTCCCGAATTGATTGATTAACTTTTACCATAACATTTGTTTGACTAGCCTTAAATAGATCTTCACTTCTTAAACTTCTACTAGCATGTAGAACATGGAGGTCGCTATCAACTTGATAGGTACTACACAAAATAGGTTCGGAGTAATTATACTGCCTATGCGCTAAGTTCTGCGAGTCTTCCTTTTGAAAAGCTGTTTTTCTTTTAATCATTATCTCTTTATTCAATTTCGTAATCAGGTCTTCAAAACTCTCTTTACTTTCTAATTTTTGTTTCACAACATTTGCTAAATCATTGTTACAATACCATTCCCTAATTAGAACTACACCAAGGTCAATTAAATTTATATCTTTATTATATTTTATATTTAACTTATTATTATCTTCATTAACTAAGCAAATTCCATTGATTAATGGAATGAGTTCACATCTTTTATTTGATAGTAGCTTGTTATTGAGGCTCAAAATCCTCAAGTTTCTAAGTTCGCCAAAAAGTGACTTTATTGTTTTACAATTTTCAATGGTTTTTTCAATTATATTTAATTGTTCTAACATCATCATTTGTGGAATTGTAGGATAACTGTCTTCAAATCTTCCGCTTTCATCTAAAAATAACTCAATTACAGATATGACAGTCTCATCACTCTGCTCAATACTAATAAGCACTATTTCATCAATTTTAAATTCGACCGTAAAACATAATTTGCCTTGTAAAGTCTTCTTTTCAGTAAAATTAACATTAAACCTATTTCGACTTCTAAAATCAGATACTTCATGAATCAATGCAAAAGTCATAAAAACTTGATAGCAAATATACTTGTTATTGCCAGATTCATCTAAATTAGTTGGATAATAATCTTGCTTTGCCCTTATACTCTGCCAAATAGCATTAAGCTGCGCAGATTTTGAAAGGCCCTGGAATCCCCGGAAATAATCTTTAAAAATATCAAGGCCCCCCATATATTTAAAGTCTATTTGATTACCTTGCAATAAACTCGCTACTCTCTTTAAACTTAGTTTAAATAAATACTGTACCGTTTCTAAATCATATTGACTATCAAACGTACTATAATTCGCAGTATGAGTAGACTCTTTCTGGCTAATAGTGTTGAGTTTAATTTTAGTTGTATCTATAAATATTGGCTTGTATGATGAAGGGATATCATTTTTCTGTAGAGATCCATTTCCTACTGGTGGGCTGTTAATACTTTTTCTTGGACCACCGAATCCGCAATTACAATCGAACATTTAATTACTCCCTAAATATCCAAATTATATGTATAAGTTTAGAAGTATATCTTGCAAAAATTTAAGCATTAACTTTTAGAAAAATAAAGGACCAAACACACTGGCTGAAGATTGATTAAGGAGTAATGTTGTAAATAAATTCATGAAATTTTTATCATATAAGTTATAAGTTTGTTACGCACTTTCACTTTTCTGGCAAAATAGTAAGATTTATTAGAATGGTTAATTGATTTATACGAACTATGTAGCATATTAGATGCGAAAGATTTGAGCTATAAATCAATTAACCATTTTAATAAATCAAATTGTCTGCTTTAAATTTTATTAGCCGACGTAACATTACTAATAAGTAATTTCCCTAAGCAGTATAAATAAAAAAACCCTTTATTTCCAGAGGAATATAAAGGGTTATGTAACAAGATCACGGCAAACTACATTTTTGGCATCAAATGCTTAAAATTTTTCATTAATTTAAATATGCCGCCACCACTGAATTTTTTCATCATTTGACTTACTTGCTCATATTGTTTTAGGAGCTGATTAACTTCCTGTACACTAGTCCCACTACCAAGTGCAATCCGTCTTTTGCGCGAGGCTTTAAGGATGTCAGGTTTACGCCGTTCTTCCATAGTCATCGAATCTATAATTGCGACATTCTTTTTAATTGATTTGTCATTAATTATCTGCGGTGCCTTCTCTGCAATATTTCCAGGCAATTTGTCTAGGATTTTTGACATGCCGCCCATATTATTCATTTGTTCAAATTGCATTTTGAAGTCATTTAAATCAAAACCTTTTCCTTTTTTAACCTTTTCCATTAATTTTTTGGCTTCGGCTTCATCTACGGTTCCTTGGACTTCCTCAATAAGGGATAGGATATCGCCCATTCCTAAAATCCTTGAGGCCATCCGATCAGGATAAAAAGGTTCTAACCCGTTCACTTTCTCAGATACACCGATAAACTTGATAGGCTTACCAGTAATATGGCGGATGGATAAAGCGGCACCACCTCGTGCATCACCATCCATTTTCGTAAGAATTGTCCCGGTTAAAGCTAGCGTATCATTAAATGCTTTAGCCGTATTTACCGCATCTTGGCCAAGCATGGCATCTACAACGAATAATGTTTCAGCAGGATTTAAGGACTGATGCAGTTCTTTAATCTCATTCATCATATATTCATCAATAGACAACCGACCGGCGGTATCTACGATCAATACATCAAAATAATGCTTCTTGGCATAATCTAATGCGTCTAAGGCAATTTGCTTAGGTTTTTGCTGTTCATTTGAAGGAAAACATTCTATATCCAGGCTACGCGCCAAAGTTTTTAATTGCTCAATCGCTGCTGGGCGGTACACATCGGCACTTACAACCAAAACCTTTTTTTTCTCAGTTTCTTTTAATCTACGCGCCAATTTACCAACAGTCGTAGTTTTACCCGCCCCTTGCAGCCCTGCCATAAGGATTATTGCAGGTGGAACCACGTTTAGGTTTAACTTATCATTAAATTCACCCATCAGCTTGGTAAGCTTGTCATTAACCACACCTACTAAAGCCTGCCCAGGAGTTAGGCTCCCGATAACTTTTTCACCCAGAGCTTCATCCTTGACACTGTCAATGAACTCTTTAACAACAGGCAAGGCAACATCAGCCTCAAGCAAAGCTATACGGATTTCCCGAAGAGCATCTTTGATATTAGATTCAGTTAACCGAGAGTTGCCAGATAGAGTTTTTACGACTCCTGATAAGCGAGCGGATAAATTCTCAAACATTTATGAATTTCCTTAATTTTAAATTAATATGCCTAACTCATTGGAAATCACCGATTTCCAACCCATAAGACCCTTATACTAAAACTAGCTTCGACTATTCGTTTTATTGTAAGTCCATAATATGCCAAGCTGGTTACGTTTTAAAATAAGGTATAAGACTATCATTCCCAATACTGTTTCAAAAATAGTTGCAGTAAGGTAGAAATGGGTATAGGTCTGAATTGCAACCTTCACCCCAAACTGGGCTTTTTGAGTCATTGCGAAAATATAACCAAAAAAGATTACAGTACTGATGTATACATAAAAGCGCATGATCTTTTTTGAATAAGCAAAGATGACTATTATCAGGAAAGCCTCGGCAAAAGCCCTCACCGCTGCAATTGTAACTAGTGTATCTAGTTGATGAATATATTGGGGAATTTTATAATATAATGCGATCCTTTGATCAAAACATAATACTACTATCATAATCAAAAAAGTTGCAACTGTGCCCAGAAATACCAACTTGCGAAATGAAATATATGAAGTCTTTATATCATACAAGGAGCGGACTAGATAATCCCTAGTCAATTGCTGGATAATACGCCCTAGCATATGGAACATCCGCACTACACCAAATAGGTAACCAAAAACTGCCGGATCAGATTCAGATCGGCCAAATATCTCAACTGTAATTGTCCCAACTAAAATCCAATCATACTGTAAAGAGTGTAGAGCATAGAGCCAGATATCTTTTTTCCACTGCGAGTCTAGCTTTTCTTCATTATATGGTGAAATCAGTATTAAATATTGATAAATATATTTGGTATAACCGATAATCTTTATTATCTCTGGTAACGAAATAAGAAAACACAGAGTAAATACTAGGTTATACTCATCATCTCCAGTAATATCAAAGCGGATGTTATAACGCATTACGACTATAACCAGGATAATCCTGAGTAAAATTGCAAAAATAGCAACTTTCATCACGCCAGAATAATATCCTTCACTTTGTAGGAAAGCAGTCATAAAGTTGCTAGACAAGAAGAAAAACATACAAAATAGGCATAATTCTACTGGATGAGAGGCTTTTGACTGGGTAAAACTCGGGTAATATTTAAACAAAAAGTAGGCAGCAAGGTCTAATGCGCCAGCGAAGAATGTAACGATTGAAAAGAAAGTAATAAAAAAAAGAAATACATTGGTAATATTGCTACGCAATGAATTCATGTAAAATCTTTTTAGGCGATGAATTTGCACACTAATAAACCGATCAGACCCTATCCCAAAGATATTTGCCAAAAAGACAATACCAGCCATAGACGCCCAGAAGTCACCTGCTGTATGCATTGATATTTTATAACCAGAAATGATTAACCCTACCACCAAAGCCTGGCTGGCAAAAGTTAAAACATAAGTCGCAACTAAAATCGGACTTGCTGGCTCTCTTCCTTTTACGCGAGACAACTTCAATTGAAAATCACCTGTATCAGTCAACTATATACTCACCAACTAATAACAAAATTAAATAAAATTACCTTAATTCACTCGGTAATGCAAATGTCATATGTTCTTCTACTACGTTTAAGGTTTCAGTATTGGTAAAACCTAAGTTTTGCAAGCGTTTAATCACTCCTTCAACTAATACCTCAGGAGCTGAAGCGCCAGCAGTCACACCTACATTAGTAACATTTAAAAGCCACTCTGGCTGAATTTCGAAATCGAAATCGATCAAATAAGCTCGAACACCCAAATTTTCAGCCAATTCTTTTAAGCGATTAGAATTAGAGCTATTTTTACTGCCAATGACAATTACTATGTCACAACTAGCTGCCATTTTTTTAACCGCATCTTGTCGATTTTGCGTAGCATAGCAAATATCTTCGTTCTTCGGTAAGCGTAAATTGGGAAATTCGGCTTTCAATTTGGCAATAATACTTTTAGTTTCATCAACGGATAATGTAGTTTGGGTAACAACTGCTATTTTCTTAATATCGCGCGGGATAACCAAAGAGTCAACATCTTCTTCATTTTCAATTAAATGGATGTGGTTTGGCACTTGCCCCATCGTCCCTTCTACTTCAGGATGCCCTTTATGCCCAATCATGATAATAGTATAATCTTGACGATATAAATTTTTGATTTCTACGTGAACTTTGCTTACTAATGGACAAGTTGCGTCAAAGATCATTGTTAAATTTTTAGCTTTAGCCTCTTCGCGAATGGCTAAAGGTACACCATGTGCAGAATAAATTAGGATACTACCTTCAGGAACATCCTTGATTTCTTCAATAAATACCGCTCCACGTGATTTTAAGCCGTCTACAACATATTTATTATGCACTACTTCGTGGCGAACATATACTGGCGCTCCATATTTTTCTAGGGCTTTTTCAACAATCGTGATCGCACGGTCCACACCAGCACAGAATCCTCTTGGATTTGCTAAAATAATTTTTCTCATAACTTTAGTTCACCGAAAATTTGTCTTAAGATGATTCCCACTCCGAGAACCTAATTATAACATAGAGCAATAGCCTCTTTTTGCCATGCTCAGAAAATGTTTGGTTACTCGTGTAAGATGTTAGTTCTTCAGATTATTAACTAATCGCACTTTGATACATATTATCTGATTTATTTTAAAAAAAGTAATAGTGCATAAGATCTATAGCTAATATTAAAGGAAGCTAACAGGTTAAACTAGCTTCCTTAGATTCAGACAGTAATATTCTAGATTTTTATAACAAATAGTTAAGGTATTACCGTTTACTAATGAATAAACTATCGATAATTAGTAATGCGACACCAACACAGATAAAACTATCAGCAAGATTAAATGCCGGCCAATGATAATTACCAACATACCAATCAATAAAGTCTGTAACCTTGCCTGCAGTGATTCGATCAACTAAATTACCCAAAGCGCCACCTAATATAAAACTAAATGCAATACCAGCAATAACATGATAGGTTTTACTTAAAATATAATAAATTAATCCTGCGGATACTAGAATTGCAATTACTCCAAAAAAGATCTTCTGCCACCCTCCCGCATGGGAAAGAAAGCTAAATGCAGCACCTTCGTTATATGCCAACGTCCAGTTCCAAAACGGCATTACTGGTTTTATTTCAAATAGGTTAATATTATTTCGAACTATATGTTTTGTAATTTGGTCAAGTATAATTACTATGGCACTAAGTCCTAACAATGCAACCCGGGCACTTAACGATAAGTGATTTTTGCGTTCTACCATTATTTATTACTCCTCAACTTGCTTAGGCAAATACTCAAGCATATTTGCGAACTTCACCTTCACCAACCACATTTTCCACACAACGCGGGCATATAGTAGCATGCTCTGAATTAGAACCTACTTGATCGTCATAATGCCAGCACCGTTCACATTTTGTTGCCGCACTTACTTGAACTTCAACACTAGTAGTATCAGCCTGGATTAAGGTAATTTTTGATACCATATACGCAAATTTCAAGTCCTTACCAAGTGAATTGAGAATCGCATAGAGACTAGCATCAGCATTGATTATCAGCTCTGCTTGTAACGAAGCACCAATTAAACCAGCAGTACGCTTATTCTCAAGCTCTTTAAGAACGCTCACGCGAAACTCCTGAACTTGAGCCCATTTGTTAATCAACTCCTCTTCATTTTTCACTTGCGGAACATCATGATGTAAATGATACAATGTCGAGTCAGTTGGATCATTTACTAAGATTTCCCATGCTTCATCGCTGGTAAATGCCAATATCGGTGATAACATGCTTAAAAGAGCTTTTGCAATGTGAAATAAGGCGGTTTGAGCCGAACGTCTGGCTTGCCCAGCAGCTTTTGCTGTATACAGCCGGTCCTTTAAAACATCTAGGTAAAAGCTACCAAGTTCGTCAGAACAATAAGTAACTAGTTCCTGAACGATTAAATGAAATTGGTAGCTAGGATATAATTGATTTACTACTTTATCCTGTAGTTTAGCTAAATATGCTAGCGCATACTGGTCAATTTCAAGCATATCTGCAATGCTAACACTATCTTTGCTAACGTCAAAATCAGCTAGGTTAGCTAAAAGAAAACGTATAGTATTACGGATTCGACGGTAAGACTCCGTTACTCGTTTAATGATTTCATCTGAGAACGCTATATCCCCAGAATAATCAGTACTGGCTACCCATAATCGTAAAATATCGGCTCCGTATTTTTTCACACCATCGGGAATAGAAATAATATTACCTTTAGATTTTGACATTTTGTAACCATCGCCATCAACTAAGAAGCCATGAGTTAATAATTGTTTATAAGGCGCCTGCCCTTTAACCGCACAGCCAGTTAATAATGATGACTGGAACCAGCCCCGATGTTGGTCAGACCCCTCTAAATATAAATCAGCCGGCCAACTAAGTCCTTCGCGTTCCCCTAGCACGGTTAAATGAGTAGTACCTGAATCAAACCAAACATCCAAAGTATCTTTAAGTTTTACGTAGTTATTGGCATCCTCAGAGCTTAATAGATCTTTAGGCTCTAAACTAAACCAGGCATCAATTCCATCTTTTTCAATTAATTTAGCTACTTCTTGCAATAAATGATAGCTATCAGGATGAAGTTCGCCACTTTCTTTGTGAACAAAGAAAGTCATAGGTACTCCCCAATTGCGTTGTCTTGAAACGCACCAGTCGGGACGGTTTTTTATCATTGCATCCAAGCGAGAACGCCCCCAAGCTGGGAAGAAGGCAGTTTTATCAACCGCAAGGTTAGCTTTTTCACGCAAGGTTTTACCATCACTACCAGTTTTTTCCATACCGATAAACCATTGACCGGTTGTACGGAAAATAATTTTCGATTTATGGCGCCAGCAGCATGGATAGCTATGGGTTATTTTAGCCATATTCATCAAACGATGGTTATTTTTCAGGACTTCAACCACTTTATCATTGGCAACAAATACATTCACACCGGCAAAAAACTCAGTATTTGTAATATAGCATCCATCATTACCAACTGGATTATGCAAGTCTAAATTATATTTACTTCCTACTAGAAAATCATCCATCCCATGAGCTGGCGCAGTATGAACAAGGCCAGTTCCAGCGTCGTCAGTGGCATGCTCGCCAATAATCATAGGAACAATGCGAGAATAAAAAGGATGTTCAAATTTAACTAATTCTAATTCTTGACCACTAGCTGTCGCTACAATTTTATACTCAGTTATAAAATTATAGCGTTTGATTGCCTCATCCACCAAGGCTTTAGCTACAATAATATAGGAACAGCCGCAATCAACCAAAGCATATTCGATTTCAGGACCTGCACAAATAGCTTGGTTGGCTGGTAAGGTCCACGGAGTGGTAGTCCAGATTATTGCATAAACTTGTTTATCGCCGGGGATTACAAAATTAAATCTTTGAGATATTTCTTCGTTTGCGACCGCTTTAAACGCAACATCGATTGCTGGTGATTCTTTATCATGATACTCAACTTCAGCTTCTGCCAATGCTGAAGCACAATCAATACACCAGTAAACTGGTTTCACGCCACTAAATAAATAGCCATTTTTATATATTTCTCCCAAAGCACGAACAATTCCTGCTTCAGTTTTAAAATCCATTGTTTTATAAGGATTATTCCAATCCCCTAGAACACCAAGACGCATAAAGTCAACTTTTTGCTGCTCAATTTGACCATTGGCATATTCCCTGCATTTATTCCGAAAATCACGAGGCTCAAGATTCTTGCCAAACTGCTTTTCGATATTTAATTCAATAGGCAAACCATGACAATCCCAGCCCGGTACATAAGGTGCATCAAAGCCAGCAATGGTTTTGCTACGAATTATTATATCCTTAAGAATTTTATTTGAAGCATGGCCGATATGGAGCTGACCATTTGCATATGGAGGACCATCATGTAGGATAAATTTATCACGATGTGCACATTTTTCACGTAATTTTTGGTAACGATTTTCTTTGGTCCACTTTTCAAGCATAGCCGGTTCGCGACGGGCTAAATCCCCACGCATAGGAAATGGGGTATCTAATAAATTAACAGTATTCTTATAATCCATTCTTTAATCCTTAACTTCCGCAAAATAACTACGGGCATCATCCAAATCTTTATACATTTGGACAAACAAACTATCTAAATCGTCAAATTTCAGCTCAGGCCGCAAAAAATGCAAAATTTCAACAGTGGCAATTTTACCATACAAGGTCAAATCAACATCCAATAAATGAGTCTCAATTTTGTATACTTTACCCTCGCTAACAGTTGGGTTCTTACCTATATTGGTAACCCCTAAATAGCGAACATTATCAATATAAACGTTTGAAACATAAATTCCCCATAGCACAGGCTGGATTTTATATAAATTCAAGTTTATGGTCGGCATGCCAAACTTACGGGCAAGCTGGTTCCCTTTGACTACCCGCGAGGTATAACGAATATTGCGTCCAAGGTAATTTTTAATCTGTTCAACTTGCTGGTCTTTCGCAAGTTTACGCACTAGTGAACTAGAGATTCTTAATCCATCCCGCTTTATTTCTTTTACTTCGTAAGTAGTAATATTGGTGCCAATAAAGCTTTGGATATTTCCCTTAGCATGCCTACCAAAACGAAAATCGTGCCCTATTACTAGATAATTAATGTTAAGTTTGCTTTGCAAATAATTACTAATAAATTCATCTGGAGCAATAGAGGCAAGATGGTAATTAAAGTGGAGTACCACGACTTCATCAATCAAGCCACTTTCACTTAAAACTGCAACTTTATCCCTAAGCAGTCCAATTCGAGGTGTTCTGGCAAGATTTGCTTTATCGGCAAAGTATTCATGAGGTAGCACATCAAAAGTTATTAACATCCGCCAAGCATTATTATGGGATGTTGCAAGGGAATTCATTTGGTGGAGAAGTTCTATATGCCCTTGGTGCAATCCGTCAAAATTACCTATCGTTGCAATTATCTCTTGATTACTATATCGGCTATTAGCTAAATTAATTCGCTGCATAATCTTTGAATAAAAACCCCCGAGCCTGCAGCTCGGGGAAATCAATTGTGTTAAAAATCTTACTTATTAGGTGCTGATTCCGCGCCAGTATCCTGAATCGGAATTTCAGGCAGTATTTTACCAGTTGTCGGCGATGGAGTGCTAGAAGAATCTACTTTAGCTGCATTAAGGGCTGAAGCCGCTGTTGTCGTCGGAAGAGCAGTCGAGTCAGCAGGCATCACTTGTTTCTTCACTTGCTGAGTATGTTCAACTAATAATACTACACGACGATCTGACGCTGCACAAGCAATCAGATTATTACGATTCTCTTCAAGTTTAGCAATTTCTTGTTTTAACTGTTTCTTAGCTTTTAGCGACTTAGTAGATTTCAACTTAGCTTTTAATTTATTAATCTCAGCATAATGGTCAGTACCAAATTTCTGAATGCAATTAGCGGAAGCTTTAGCATCTTGCTTTCCAAGCCCCTGTGCAGTAATAATACCGGCACTAAAACCATTAGCGACAAAGAAGTCTTTTATAGTTTGCGCACGGTCTTGGGATAATTTCTTATTATATTCATCATTTCCAATAGCATCAGTGTAACCATTTACTGTTATCTTCGTAACATCGCCAGATTCTTTAAACTTGCTGACAAAACCAGCAAGTTTACCATTGGCAGCTGGAGTAAGTGTAGGCTTGTTAAAATCAAATAACACAGTATCTGCGTCACTCATAGTGATTGTTTCAATAATAACTTTGGGTACTGGCGCTGGAGCCGGTGCAGGAGCTGGCACTTCAGGCGCCTCTCCACATTCTTCTAGACCGTAAGAAGGCTCCCAATAAGCGTTATGAACGCATTGGCCGTATGCCGATTTTACAACAGTTGATCCAGATGTTGGCGTATATACATATCCTGGTACTGATCCACCATCATCAGCCATAGCAAAATTCACAATCAAACCTAACGAGATAGCTATAATTGATGAGCTAAACTTTGTCATATTCCTTACCCCAAGTAAATTTCCATAATTTCGCTATTATACACAACTAAGGTATGCTTAATCAATTCTACCCTTTAGGATATTTATTAACCACTTTCTAATATCCTGGATTTCCTCATAACATACACTATGCGGCATTGGATACTCATGCCAATCATACTGCAAGCCTAATTGCTGTAAATGTTGAATTGAATTGCGGGCATAGCTTATTCCAACAACTGGGTCTTGGTTACCATGGCAAACTAGAATAGGTAATCCTGCCATGTGTTGGATTTTAGCTACATCAAGAATCGATATATCTGGTAGATAGGAAGATAAGACCATTAACCCAGCAAGCTTTTGTGAATAAGATAAGCCAGCATAATAAGTGATAACCCCTCCTTGGGAAAAGCCAGCCAGTACAATTCTATCTGCGGTAAAACCTTCTTGAATTAAATCAGCCAAAATACCTTCAACATGTTTGATACTTTGGTTAATTCCGCGGGTATCAACTTCACGATGTAAATCATTAAAATCCAAAATGTCATACCAGCCACGCATTGCCATTCCCCCATTTATCGTGATTGGTATAACAGGAGCATTGGGAAAAACGAATTTTGCAGAAAAAGGCAAATCCAGCTCTGAAACAATGGGAACAAAGTCATTATAATCCGCACCAAGCCCATGCAGCCATACAATCGCGGCTTTTGCAGCTACGCCAGGTTTATTATATACAATTTTTGCATCTAATTTATTCATAAGAATCCTTTATTTTCTGATCATCAATATGAGTAATAATTGCATTCAAGAACTCGTATTACTCGTTTGCCAAGCGTGCAAATACCTTGTCTGCCTTCTCTAGTGTCAAGTCTATCAGCGCTTTATCATGTTTAATTGAAATAAAGCCGGCTTCAAACATACTAGGAGCAAAAAAGACTCCAGCGTCTATCATCAAATGGAAAAATTTGTTGAATAAATTCTGATCGAGCTTTTTAATTTCAGCAAAACTCTGTGGCACCGAATCTGCAAAATAAAAGCCAAACATCCCGCCAACACTATCGCCAGTAAATGCAAAACCATATCTCTTGGCGCTTACGGTTAACCCCTCAACTAACGCCTTAGCATTATTTGCTAACTCGTCATAAAATCCAGGAACCGCTATCAGTTCTAAGTTGGCAAGCCCTGCTGTTACAGCAATTGGGTTACCTGACAATGTCCCAGCCTGGTAAACTGACCCAACTGGCGCTAGATAATCCATAATTTCACGCTTACCGCCAAACCCAGCCAAAGGCATTCCTCCGCCAATTACTTTACCAAGAGTAGTCAAATCAGGGATGACCCCCAATAGCTTTTGAGCACAACCATGATCAACACGAAAACCAGTCATTACCTCATCAAAAATTAAGACGCTGTTATGCTTGCTACATAAGTCGCGCATAGTTTCGACAAATTGTTTACTTGGTCGTACTAAATTCATATTACCAGCAAATGGTTCTACGATAATACATGCAATATCATTAGGATAAAGATTGAAGGCTTCATTTAAACCTTTAACATCATTATACTCAAGCACCAACGTATGGCGCACCGCTTCTTCTGGAATTCCAGCACTACTAGGATTACCAAAGGTCTGTAGCCCTGAACCAGCTTTAATAAGTAATGCATCGCTATGACCATGGTAACAGCCGTTAAATTTAATAATGTATTTTTTATTAGTATATCCCCGCGCTAGTCGGATAGCAGACATAACAGCTTCGGTACCTGAACTTACTAAGCGAAATTTCTCGATGCTTGGCAATAATTCACAAATTTTACTGGCAAAGGTTACTTCCAGCTCAGTTGGAGTTCCATATGAAAACCCATTAAGTAAAGCATCCTTCACTTTATCAATAACATAATGGTTGGCATGTCCAACAATATTTGCCCCCCATGAACATACATAGTCAATATATTTCTTGCCCTCAACATCATAAAGGAATGCGCCTTCAGCTTTAGCCGTAAAAAAAGGGGTTCCTCCTACGGAGTTAAAAGAACGTACTGGCGAATTCACTCCTCCAGGAATAACATCTTGAGCTTTTAAGAAGGTCGTCTGATTATCCATTAGTTTTCCTTTATTTTTAATATACCGTCATATAACCGATGGTGGTTCACATTATACCTTATCAATAATGGCAATATTTAGATCTAATGTCTTTTTGCCAACTCCAATAAAAAATATCTCCGCAGTTAATTTTTTTCCATCGGCATTAAGTCTTAATATCTTGCCATTCCCAAATTTAGCATGGCGCACCATATCACCGATTTTCAACATTACATCTTTATCTTTAAGGGTAACCCTGGAAGTCTTAGTCTCCGGATTTTCTACTTCATTTTCCAAATTCCGCATTGCATTGAAATTTACATTATTAAACGGAGTATCATATTCTGCTAACTGACTGTAACCGATTTTGCTTACCCCAGAAATATTCATAATTAGTTCTTCTGGTATTTCATTAACAAAGCGTGAAATTGGTGCCGATAACCGCTTACCCCATAATAAACGACTGCAGGCGCGTAATAAATAGAGTCTTTCTTTGGCACGGGTGATTGCCACATACATTAAACGGCGCTCTTCCTCTACTTCTTTAGGACTATTTAGACAATTTTCATGCGGGAACAAGCCATCTTCTAGACCAACAACAAATACAACTTTAAATTCAAGCCCTTTAGCAGCATGCACTGTCATTAGTTGCACCGCAGATTCATAATTTTGCGCCTGGTTATCCACTGACTCTAAGACCGCATGGGCAAGGAACTCAACTAATGGGTTAGTAGTATCTTCAGCATAAAATCCGGACACTGCGGTAACTAGCTCATTCAAGTTTTCTAATCTTTCTTCACCTTCTTTATGATCATTTTGGTAATGTTCGCGAATTCCGCTTGTCTCAATTACATAACTAACTGTTTCGGCAAGGTTTAATACCTTACTTTCCACCTGCATTAATCGGATTAGATCATTAAATTTAGTTATATTTACCTTTGTTTTGCCACCCAGGTATTCAACAGCATCAAATAATGGCACTTTATATAACTGTGCCGCTTCCTGTAAGGCTTCAATAGCCTTTGGGCCAATTCCCCGCACAGGGAAATTAACTACCCTCAAATAAGCTTCATTATCTTGTGGATTAATAATCAACCGCAAATAAGCAAGAATGCGCTTAATTTCCTGGCGGTCGAAAAATCGAAGCCCACCATAAACTTTATATGCAACTCCTCGATTATAAAGATGCTGCTCAAATACTCGCGATTGCGCATTTGAGCGGTATAAAATCGCCATGTCGGCCAACTCGATACCATTATTATGTAAATTTTTGATTTCATCAATTACAAAATAGGCTTCATCCTCCTCGGTATAACCTTCGTATAAACGTATTTTTTCATTGATTGAATTATTAGTCCAGAGGTTTTTGCCAATGCGGTCACTATTATTATCAATAATTGCATTTGCGGCTGATAAAATTGTGGGTGTGGAGCGATAATTCTGTTCTAAACGAATCGGTTCAGGTGCTTTAAAGTCACGTAGAAAAGCTCGCATATTGCTAACTTTAGCACCTCTAAATGAATAGATCGATTGGTCATCATCCCCAACAGCAAAAATACAATTTCCACCTACTAAAATTTGCAGCCATTTATACTGCAATTGGTTGGTGTCTTGAAATTCATCGACTAAAATATGCTTAAATTGCTGCTGATAGCGATTTAAAATTGCGTCGTTCATTAGCAATAGCTCATAACTCCTTAGTAGTAACTCCGTAAAATCAAGCAATCCATCACGATTACATGCTTCTTCATAATCTGCATATAACTCTATCCAATGTTTGCTACGTAATCCTTCAGGAGCGAGTTGAGCGGATCTTAGCCCTTGTTCTTTCTGATAATTTATAAAGTTTTGGATTTCTTTTGCTGGATAACGATCTTCATCAAGATTTTTGGCTTTTATCAGCCGCTTAATTAAACTTTGCTGCTCTTGAGAATCAATGATTTGAAAATTTGCCGGAAGGCCGGCTTCAAAGTGGTGTAAGCGTAGTAAACGCAGAGCAATAGAATGGAATGTCCCTACCCACATATAGCGAGTATCCACTGCCAGTAAACGACCAACACGATTTAACATCTCACGCGCTGCTTTATTAGTAAAAGTTACTGCCAACACTTCACTAATTCCTAAAAAGCCACTTTTAATTAGCCAAGCGAGCCTTGTAGTTAGAACCTTAGTTTTTCCGCTGCCAGCGCCAGCAAGGACTAACAAAGAACCGGAGGTATAAGTTACAGCTTTTAGTTGTTCGGGGTTTAGTTCATGGAGCTGAAGATCGTTAGTCGCCATTTTTTTACTTTTTATTTTACTTATATATAATTTCATTATTTTAACATAAAAGGGATAGCCCTATATATGCGAAACCTGGTTTAATTATAGGATTTACCAATAATGGATTGCAGAGATTAATTTGTATGCTAAAAGCCTTCAAAGGTTTGCTTAAAATAACCGCTCAAGTATCAGCGAAAACAGCAAAACATGAATAATCATTTTAACTTTGCCAATTTTTTGCTAAAATTTTGGTTAAACAATTTAACTTAGGATAAGCACATGGATTCAACTCGTATTAACGTAACAACCATAACTAATAATAATGTCAACATTTCTGAATTTGGCACCACTTTTTTAATGCTAAAACCTAATAGAATTAAGGACGCTTATGATCTTGGCCATATAACCGAATTTCTGCCCTTAGGCCAGCTTCAATATCGAAATTCAAAACCAAATCAAGACTCTGCAGATTGGCACGTAGAGCCTGATCCATTTGGTAGGCTAATAATCTACCTTTCAGGAAAATATAAAATCACGGTAGGAACGCCCACTAGTCCTGAAAGTCGGATATTTACCGGTGGTGATATTTTATTTTTCAATGACCAGATTGGCCTTGGCCATATTACTGAAGTACTAGAAGCAGGAATAGCACTTACCTACAAATTTGCTGTTGAAGTCAAGCTAGATTCTTTAAATGGAATAACTTCTAAGCTAAATTAAGCAATAGTTTAATCTTAATACCGGCCACTTTTATTCATGTATAGTAGCTCAATACCGGATACTTTTATCGCTACAGATTAGTAAAGCGAACTTTATTATATAACCAATTTATTATGAGGGATGCTTTATCTATTACTCAAATATAAGAATATAAGACTTTGTATTATTCATTGGCTATTTGTTGAAAACTCACGTTGTTCAAACAATTCAACAAATAACGCCAACTTCATAAACAAACTCTAATATCCTCCATAATTCGTATAGATAAAGCAGCCCCATAATTAATTGAAACTGCTAAATTCTCAATTGTAAATAACAATAAATTTAAAGTCCTTGGTATTAAGAATTTTAAACCATAGTAAGCAGTTAATTTAGTATTTCTATACAATATTAGCAAAAGTAAATATTCGATGCGATGTATCATTTGCGATAGGATTTCACAGCTTGGGAATTTGCTGGCTAATTAAAACTGCAAAAGAAAACGCCAGAAATAGTGATTATTCTAAAAAATAGCCATATTATTGAAGAAAAAATTAAAAGCTGGCAACTTAGGCCAGCTTAAAAGTTATTTAAATTAGATGCATTACCAATATTTAACTAAGAAATTACTCTAACTTATCCTCATTAGAAAGACTAACCAAATAGTATTTTAGTTGGGTTGTAAGACTGCCTTTACTGACTCCTATAAAGTAAAACGCAATTGCTACCACTACCACCAGAAACTGGCTACCTAATTCAGACAATGCATTATTACCACCAAACGGTCCAAAATAGGACAATATCACCATAAAGAGCACATACCATAAAAGCCATGCCCCATCTTTAATATTTGCCCAAGCAACACTCAACCCTTCATTTTTACTATAGTAAAATAAGTATAATGGAATACCCAGCACCAAAACGATCGAGGCTTGCCCTGTTAAAGGCCAGGCTGACCAGTAATACATTAAACTTGTAAAAATAAAGCCAAGAAGCGATAAGAGCTTGCTGCCTTTTAGCCGAATGCCATATTTATTACGTTCTTCAGGTACTGTACGGCTAAGGCTACCATTCACAATACACATCATACCAAACAATAGAACCAACCCAGCACAGACAATTGAGACGATTAACTGCCAGCCTGGTAAAACCCATAAAATAAAAAGGCAGACCAGAAAAACAAACAATAGTGCGCCTGCTGGCACACCACGTTTATTTAATTTCATTACAAACCCTGGCAAATATTTACCAAAGCTGCGCGAAATTCTAGCTGTCGAGGCGTTATAAATCAATCCAGCACCAAAAGGTGAAAGAAACGCTGCTCCAAGTAGAAGATAAGCTAGCGAGAATAACTTATTCATCCTGCTTAAATCTAGAAATGGCGCTGACATCGAAATCCCTTTCCAGCCACCATGATTAATCAACTCCTGCGGCGGCACTGCCAACAAATAAGCTAATTGCAACCCCCCATATATCAGCATACAGAAAACCACTGATGCAATTATCGCTAATGGGATATTCCGGCGCGGATTTTCTGCGTCATGAGCGAAAGTAACAGGAGTTTGGAACCCATTAAAGGCAAAAACTACACCACCAGTTGTAATTGCGGTTAAAAGTCCATTAAAACCATATGGCATAAATTTATGCTCAGAAATACCAAGATTTCCAACATGATGGGTAACTGCAATGAGCGTAATTACCACGACAATCGGTACAATTATTTTAAATAATGTCAGGTATTTAATAAAGCGCATTAAAGTAGTTAGAGATAAATAGTTAATTAAAAAGTAGATAAAGCACATTATGCTGGCAAGAAATACGCCAAAGTGAGTAAATCCGCCATCAGGCATAACTACCATATGAGTAAACTCAGGAGAAAACGAGCTTAAATATTGTACTGATGCTGTAGCTTCGGCTGGAATCAGACCAATCCAGCTTAATAGGAATATCCATTCACAAATAAAACCTGGAAAGCTTTTGTGCGTAAATTCAACATAATGACCAAACCCGCCAACAGTAGTCGGCAAAAAAGAACAGATTTCAATAAAATTACTGGCTATGACCGAAATAATTATCGCACCAATTACCCAGGAAAGGATTGCTGCCGGACCTGAAGTCTGAGCAATTAAGGAAGAACTCATTAGCCAGCCCGAACCCACAATCGAACCAACACCTGTATATATTAGACTAGTTAGATTCATCTTTTTCATAAGTTGAATTTCTTTCATTACAATAGAGCTTGATTCAGATCATAGTTTTGTAACTTCAACCCGAGATTAAATGGTTATTTGAATCTGATTATTTGAGCATTTTGATTTTAAACAATTTAGTTTATGCATAGCTATTTACGACAAACTTCTAAGAAAGCAAAACTTTATAGAAACGTATTGTAGCAAGAGAATAGCAAAAATAGCATTATGCAGCGCAATATTTTACGGCTACACAACTCAATGAAAATTGAAATTCGAATGAGAATAAAGCTGAAAAAAATAATATTTTGCTATAGAATTACTATAGAATTAAATATATAATTTGTGCTCGTGTGCCCATGTCCTACAAAAACTGCCCTCAAGAAACCTCAAGGGCTTTTTTTAACGAATTTAGTCGGTTAACTCTCACAACTCATTTACTCTTGTTAGAATCCACCTTGTATGGTCAAGTTAAACCCATTCGCATTTTGACTATCCGGGCTTGGTACTTCACTACTGCTGCCATCAGTACCATAAATCACTAAAGAGTAATTGCCACTATTTACCTGCGAGAAATCATAACTTAATTCGCACACCTGCTGTGACGCCAAATTACCATTACACGTTGGAGTTCCATCCGTATTAGCCAACAACTGTGCGCCTGTCGGTAAGCCTGACACTTTTACCTGTTTATAACTACTGCCGCTAAAATTCTTGACTAATATTTTCACCGGACTAGCATCGCCGTTATTTATCAGGGCACTTTGCGGTTCACTTACCAGGTTATAGTTTACATACACTGGTACTGCGGTTGTCTTAGAGTTGCCATCAGCAAGGTACAACTTGGCTAAATGCTTCTTGTTGTCCGACTGGCCAGCTATCATCATGGTAAAGCTACAACTTGAACCAACCTGCGTTGGATATCCACAATTAAACTTATTAAAGAAGAATCCTCCTACGTTTTGATCATTCGATTGCAAGAAGAAGTCACTCTTCACTGGGGTATAAACCCTCGCCCCTGACTCATCATCATCTACAAGGCTTGCACTAAAACCCTGACCATATACTGGACCGCTAGTTTTTAACAGCCCTTTTAAGCGACCCAAGCTACTTGCTGGTATCTGCACATCCAAGGTTGTCCGTTGGTTTTGGTTCAGCGCAAATCCATCTATATCATTTATCTTTACTAAACCATTACGACTTGCAAACAAGCCATCACGCGCTCCAGCCTTATAAATAACTTTATTATCTTTGGTATTTACGATGGTTTGTACTTTATACACCGGGGCATCAAACCTTAAATCCTGGCCTAACGACGAGACCCCTAGATTTGCCAGACGCTGGATATTATACGAATTACTCGCATCCTTGACTGCGCTTGCTACCGTCAAGTCCTCAACTGACATATTTATCAAAGCATCCGTTTGGTTTGCCGATTTTTCACTAACATCACCGATATATGGATCCTGGGTTGTATATCCACGTAGCCATGGCGTTGAAATACTGTTTAAGCTAATCATATTCCCCAGCTGCTGGTCATTTTGGCTATTTTTAAACGTAAAGCGCATCGTCTGTGATAACGAAGTATTGCCGCCATTTGCTGCACCAGGATTTATTGGAGTTGCCAAAGTGGTGGCACCTATCTGGTGCGCAGCATCGTGGCTCGCGTTCCATGCTGCTGCATCTGCCGCGCTTGGTGCATCTAGTGATAACATCACCATGTTTGATTTGTAATTGCCTTTACCATTAGTGCCGGTTCCTGACAAGTAATTCATTAAAGCCTGAAGGCCTGCGCCAAGTGCTGTAGGAACCGCTATTAAAGCCGCGCCTACTGCTATCGCCATATTGTCACTCATCTCTGCTCGCTCAATGACAGCTGTTTCTAAGTCACCCCCCAAGTTTTGAGCTATATTTTGAACCTCTGGCTGATCACTATTGATTTCCTGTTGAATCTGGCGAAGAGTTTTATTTTGGATATTTTCATACTCTGACAACGTGTCAATAGGTTGCACATTGATGATTTCTAATTCACTTGGCAACATTTCTTGTGACATATCGGCCAAACTAGAAGGTTCTTCACCTACTTCATCAATAAAAGCCTTATCTAGATCTTGGCCATTCCTAACATTAGGTACTTTAGGAAGCTCTACATCTAAATCTGCTTCATACCTTTCAATATCATTAGGATTAGAGGGATCTAATCTATAAATTCCAGGCTTAGGACCTTTAGTAGCAATTTCAACTATATCAACGCCTGTACCCAGCCCATCAACAATCCGTTGAAATTTCAATGTACTATTTACAATTTTCTCCAGTGCTGGACCATCTTCTAATCCAAACATGCTCTTTAATTCATCTCTCAACAAGTCTTTATCATGCATATAAAGCCATAGAAAATCATCTTTTAAAATGTTAGCTTTGCCACTTGATGGATTTAAAGATGCTATCATTAGCTCTTGGTTTACTTTTTCTAGGTGTCGCTGAAAGCCTGATTTAACTATTTTATCGGTATAATTGACTAACGACATCTGGGCGTCTTTCTGGCTTGCCCATGGCAGGCTTTTGGACAACGAACTGTACTCTAGCTGGTTATTCTTTAACCCTTGACCTACATCACTATTGGCTAATGCTTGGATATCCGTATCCGGCTGGCCTGCCGTCGTCGCCCCACTCGTTGCCAAGGTTACCTCATTCGCCGTCATCTTTATATAAATAAAGTCAGCTACTTCCGGATGAAATACACGGTAATAGCAGCTATAGCTGCGATTACTTGTATTGCTTCCCTGAAAGAACAGGTTATTGTCCGTTATATGTTGGGAATCTAGCATTGAACCGTTTGAATTTGCGTATGCTGCCCACTTATTATCAAACTTCTTGGTCCGCGGTGCCGCATGCAGCGCGGATATTGTTGATTCTAGATTATTGGTTATTGTTGAATCATTATCACAGCCAACCAACTCCAGATCTTCAGTAGCATGGTTATCTATTGACAAATCTAGATGGCTGGATTTACTTACCGCATCATAGCCGGTAATATTTGCCCATAACCGATTATCTGTTAGCGAACCATTTACATGCAGTTTAGCACTTGCTCTGACTGCGTTAGTTGCAGGGCTTGCCCCCCCCATTGAATTATTCCCAATGCAGCCTGTTAACAGCATGGTTTGACCGCTAAACGCAGTTATCGTAACCAGGCTTACTATCTTCTTCATTCTCATAACAAATTTATTATACCTTTCTATTTCATATTTAGACGTTCGGGCATTATTGTTATTTATATTATAAAGATAGTGCAATCAGCAATTTTGCTGATTTACAAAATTGCAACAATTTGGTAAATTGCTGCACTAAATCACTAATGATCATATTTTTTAATTAAGGTAGTTTTAGATGTTAAAGAAGATTATACTTTTATATACTTGTCTTATTGGAATGGCCAATGCCGAATGTAAAGACGGTGAAATGCTCCAGCGACCAGTCCCAATTGATCTTGATGCGCCATACATTCATATTAATCTTGTTATAGCCTATTCAGTTAACCTTAACCTTACTGGCGACAAAACCCAGGGGCAAACGGTATATTACGACGTAAAAGACCTTGCGGGAAATCAGATTATACATAAAACTAAACTAGATCAGTCAAATAATGCATTTTGGTCAGTGCATATTAATGATATAACGCATTACCAAGGGCAAGTTCCGAATAATGAATTTATTTTAACTCTATATGGATTAAGTACCAAGTATACTGACAAGAACGGCAAACAGATCAATTTGAGTACAGCAATCCCAATCCATATTGCGCAAAATACAAGCAGCATTACGGCAACTCCTTCAAATGAAAATGATCCACATGAGATGAATACATGCCGCGACTTCGTGACAATTAATGGGTCCTTAGGAATAAAACTGTCGACATTGCTGCAGTCAGCCGTAAATGTGAGCATAAATGATAGCCCTTCAGAATACTGGAATCTAATCACTAAAAACACTGTTCAAAACAACTATTTTGATAAAAATACAGATATGTATTACGATACTAAACCTTATAGCGTTTCCAGCTTAGGAAATTTGAATAATAACTATCCTTGGAATCAGGAGGTTGCTGATATAGTTAATATAAACATAACTACTCCTTATATCCAGGAGTTTATTTCACCAAAAAATATGCAGCAACCAGCCGAATATACTTTTGGCTACCAGTTTCACTCAAATTGATTAAACACTTAAATTAAGGCAAGTATAAGGAAAACAAATGATACACTATAAATCTGGTATAAAACTTTTTATCATGGCTTTGGGCATTGCTTCGTTATCAAGCATTATGGCAGGCTGTATAGGTAATGAAGATAGTAAGAATACGGCCCAAAATAGTTATAAAGCAGTAAAGGGTAGTATCCCCACCACCCAAATCCAGCAGGCTGATATGACTAATATGACTAATGATAACACCTGCTTTAATACCGCTAATTCTCTAACATTATGCTCATCAGATAATGCAGTCTGTGCAAGTCTAACCGTTTGCCCTACCGCATTATATTCGTCTAGCACTGATGCATCAGGTACAGCATATTGGGTACAAAAAGAGTTTGCGGCGTCTAATGGAATATTTAAATTAACTTTTAACCATAATGTGGCACCAGACTTTCATTTAGCAAATATCTTTAATGAGTTGCAAGGGAATGGTGTTGCTGGCAAAATAGAGCAAATTGATACCAGTAGCTGTAATAGTTTAATTGCAACAGGTAATACTGCTGGACAAAGCTGCAATATTGATTTCATGTATAGTGGTGTTGGAAAAAACAGCCTGTCTAATAATATTCACCTAGTTTTTAGTAGCTCAACAAATTCACAAAATAATCTCGATTTTAGCATCAAAGTAAGAAATAATCTTTCTACATCGCAAAATGACCCGATATTAAATACAACAGATAGCGATTTAGATTACTCTATTTATATCAATTCCATTACGGATGACGGCAGTATCTTATATTATCCAAACCAATTCAACCAGTTATTACTAAATAACGGGTTAGGAGTACTATCTCCTCAAGAAGGCACCCCAAATATTACGGTAAACACAGGAAGCAAATTTCTGACAGCAACTAATTTGACACTTCCCAATGCATTAGCGATAACTACTTGTGATAATACCCCTGTACCTACCGGAGGAACTTGCCAATTTACATTTAATAATATCGGCGGTTTTAACACACCCACATTAGATACCCAGTATGCAAGATTCTTGTATTCCTATTTTGGTAAGCTTAACCATATACAATATACTCATAATGTAGTAACCGGGGCTGGTGACATTGAAACTCAAAATTACTCTGCTTCGGTTGAGTCTTTTATTGGCACCATAAATCTGGTTAAAAAAAATTATGGTAACAATTATATAGATTATAATTTACCATTAAAGAATTTTAAGTTAAAAGCAGTTATTGATCCACAGTTTGACTTAATCACCAGCGCTGATCCAAGCAATAATTTACTAAATTATGCTTATGGAGATTATAATGGCGTTTCCCAACAAAATTTCCTTAAAAGCATTCAATTTCAATATAACCAAGACTGCTTTGGTGACGGATTCGATGTAAATGCTGAATCCCAGAGCTATGACCATTCTACATGTCAAGTATCAATAGTTTTACCTAATCATATTGTGACATATAATAAATTGATTGCTTTCCAGTTATATGCAAGTTATGATTCACCAACCGGCCAATCAATTAACCAAATGATTGGTACTGTAACGCTTACCCAGGCTGCATCAGTAATACCGAATGGAGATTATACAAAGTATTTTCATGATATCAAACTTCAACCAAATTTAATGCTGACTGCTGTTGAAGATAGTTTTGGTAATATCCGTCAATTAGACTATTACAATGTTTGCGCGCCTAATAGTGAAGTTAGCTATTTTTATGATTCCTTACCTAATCCGGGTTACGGACCTCCTGGGCCCACACCTTGGTATTATTATCTTACTTGTGTAAACTTATCACCAAAATTACCGCAAGGAAGTTACTACCATACATGTACCAATATTAGCTATTCAAATGGGGTTTTATCTGCTGATTGTTTGCATAATTTGTACTTTGAAGACGGTACTTTAGGCAATGCTCAAGTTTGGCATTTTGACTTGAATTACGCTAACTGTCCAGCAGGAAGTACTGTAATCAATAGCAATGTGTTCGGTGATGAGGGACTAAAATGCTCATCAAGTGCTACGGTAAAGGCTGGTAAAGCTAACTACCTAAAGTAAAAAGTTAATATATACAATAATAAAATAGCTCAACCTCTAATAAGTTGAGCTATTTTATTATTAATTACTCGCATAATTAATATATTTAACTTCACCTGACTTAGTGATAGTCATTACTGTTGCAGGCTGCCAGTAACGATTATAGGCATCCATAATTTTATCAGGATACCACCTCTGGCCAAGACTTCCATTATATCTGGCAAGTGCTCGTTCCAGATTACCATGTTCAAGCTGCAGATAGTAACGTAAGATGGTGCAACCAAAGCGTATATTGGTATCAACATCCATTAAACTTTGATCACTAGCGCCTATTTGGCGTAGCCAAAATGGCATTACTTGCATTATGCCCTGCGCCCCGGCATTCGATAATGCATATTTATTAAACCGGCTTTCAACGGTAATAACACTAAGTACAATTTGCGGATCTAGGCCTGCCCGCATCGCTTCATACTGTATCCTGATTAATAAACGTTTACGCATAAAATCATCAGGCACCCAGCGTTTAAGCCGATTGGACATATCTTCCAGCCATGCTTGAGCCTTATCATCACTGGAAAAAACCAAATGTGGCTGAATTGGATTAATAATTGAAGTGCGCATGGAAGCCTGAACATCAGCGGAAAGCTGCTCTTCCCGCTGATTTCCGGCATATACTAACTGAAAACTTAAACTAAGCGCAGCTAGTAGGGTTAGTTTAACTGCGTTCATTTTGAATAAGTTTAGTTAAATGGCCTACTACCAAATCAACTTCAATTAATTCAGTTTCACGAGTTTTGCGGTTAAATACTTCAACCTTACCTTCTGCCAAGGTTTTCTCACCAACCACAATACGGTATGGGATACCCAATAATTCACTATCAGCCAACAGAAAACCGATTCTTTCATTACGGTCATCTAATAAAACATCAATTCCTGAAGCTTGGAAATGAGTGTATAAATTGTCGGCTTCTAATTTTACTACTTCGCTCTTATTATAGTTTGCTGGAGTAATTACCACTTCAAATGGGGCCATATTCAATGGAAAGACAATACCTGCATCATCATTATTTTGTTCGATACATGCTCCAAGAATTCTGGTAACTCCAATGCCATAGCAGCCCATCTCCATTAACTGAGATTTTCCGTTTTGGTCTAAATATGTTGCATTCATGCTCTTTGAATACTTTGTCCGCAATTGGAAAACATGTCCAACCTCGATTCCCCGGCACAACTTAATCTTACCTTTGCCATCAGGTGTAACATCTCCTTCTTGGACATTTCTAATATCTGCAACTATTGGCTCTTTACAATCAATTCCAAAGTTTACACCGGTGAAATGATAACCGTCTTCATTTGCTCCACAAACAAAGTCGGATAGCATTGCTACTTGACGATCAGCAATAACTACTCCAGCAAAACCAACAGGACCGATAAATCCTGGCTGACAATTGAAGGATTCGGCTATAGCCTCATGGGAAGCAAAAGTTAATGGTTCTTTTAACTCTTTTAGTTTACCAGCCTTAATTTCATTAAGGCTGTCATTGCCACGGATCAATAACAAAACCGGTTTACCATCCTTACCTTCAAATACCAGCGATTTAACTGAATTAGCCAAATCAGTGCCAAGCATCTGGGTAACCTCTTCGCAGGTTTTTTGCGTTGGTGTTGCGACTTTTTGCATCTGCGCTTTAGCATTTGGACGGCTGTCTCTTGAAAGTCTACATTCAGCAAGCTCTATATTTGCTGCATAATCAGATTCATCACTATAAACTACAATATCCTCTCCACTATCTGCCAAAACCTGAAACTCATGAGATCCTGTTCCACCTATAGAACCAGTATCAGCAGCAACAGGCCTAAACTTTAACCCTAAGCGGTTGAAAATATTGCAGTATGCTTGGTACATATCATTATAAGTTGCTACAAGCGAATCAAAATCAGTATGAAAAGAATAAGCATCTTTCATTACAAACTCACGAGCACGCATTACCCCAAAACGCGGACGGACTTCGTCACGAAATTTGGTTTGAATTTGATACACACAAATCGGTAATTGTTTATAGCTCTTTATATCCTTACGGATTGTGTCGGTTACAACTTCTTCATGGGTAGGCCCAAGGCAAAAATCCCGCTCGTGGCGATCCTTCATCCGTAATAGCTCTTTGCCATAAAATTCCCATCTCCCCGATTCCTGCCAAATTTCAGCAGGTTGAACCGCCGGCATTAACATCTCAAGAGAGCCTATAGCATTCATTTCTTCACGGACGATTTTCTCAATTTTGCGGACGATTTTTAAGCCTAATGGCATCCAGGTATAAATCCCACTAGAAAGCCGCTTAATTAATCCGGCGCGTAACATAAGCTTATGACTAATTAATTCAGCTTCACTTGGTGCTTCTTTAGATGTTGTGATGTAATATCTTGATGCTCGCATCAGTAGAGTCCTTTATCATATTTTCTTGTTTTTTTGCGTAATTAGTAATTATAACTAGATTTATATCATACTTCTGAAGTTTTTATATTATCTATTGCATTTGTTTCAAAGATACATTGGTTTTACGAAATTATATTAAATAGCAAAATTAACTTAAATACTTCGATTTTCAACCTCTTCAATGTATATTAATAAGTAGTATAATGGATAAATACAGTACTATTTATCTCAATCTCGAATAATTATATTCAGGTATAGTAAAGAAGTAAATTTTTTATAGTTTAATTAATTAGAAGGGATACTTCAATTATTACTCATTATTGCGAAGATAATTAATGTTCGTAGTGGCAGATAAAATTTGAGTATCTTGATTAACACGGAATAGCACTAATTATGTTTTTTAAAAAGAATAAAATTGAAGTAAAAGAAGATAAACCTCCTCTTTCAACTATTGCATTATCAAGAAATGATACAGTTGGCAGTATGCCAATGGCACAAAACCAAGCAAAAAGAGTTAAGCAGCTTATATGGTATGAAACAGATGAGATTATCTATTCTAGCCCAATTATATTTAAAATTGAAAATTTTAAAGGGTTGTGGTGTATCTGTGCAAATTACTTGAATATTGATGAAACTTGTTTTCATGATTTAGAACAAGCTAAAGAAGTATGCCAAAAACATTTTGAAAAACTAGTATTAACTAGTTTAGAGTAATCTTTACTTAATTTATGTAAAAAAATTCTAACTTCTTTATAAATTAATTCACCCATTTAGCATTACCTCATTCTGATATCCTTTACCGTAACTCATATTTTCCACGAGGTAGTACCATTTCAAAACAATAAAGAATCACCCGAATATTTACTCTTGATGAAATAAGGCTACTTTTAAGATACTACCGTCCAACTGAACAAAGTGAACTCTTAATACCGAACAATTTTTCTAAAGCTACGCACAATTAGAATTTAAACAGTTTCAGTTTATTCGTAAGAGTAAAACACGCTTTACTAATCTGTAGCAATAAAAGTGTCCTGGATGGAGATTGTAAATAAAATGTAATTACCCAATTTTACTAATAATAAGGACTCATTATGTCTTTTCATGCCACTATACATAAACATTTCATTGCAAACCCAGAAATATTTAAAAACTTAAGCAAGAATAGCGACCTAGTGAAAGGAATTGATGACTATTCCTGCCAAACAGAAAATCAAAAGCCGAATTTTGATTATTTATTCGCGGCGTGCAAAAACGAGCCAGAAAAGAAAGTGCTAGGTGAATTATTTAATCATCTAAATACAGATGAACCGGGCGCAATTAGTGAAATTAAAAACATGTTGTTTGCCAAAGAAAAAAAATATAACTCTAGGTTTTTTAATGATAAAGCAACACGACAAACAGCCACTTCTGAAGCGTGCAGCTATAATATTAGTAAAGATAAAATTTCGTCAGAATTAGCTAAAGTAAAGGAAGCTATTGATAAGTCCAAAAACCATGCTGCCATATTTATTAGATGTCTTGAAAATCGTATCGATAAGCTTGAGGATGAAAATAAACAAGAAGCTTCAAGATTGCTTTTACTCGCTATTGATTTATTTAATCTTGAAATGAGGGGGAATTTGGTAAACAATCATCTTGACATAGATAATATTAATAAAATTATTAGCCAAATCGCCATTAAGCTTCAGGTACCTGAAGATAAAATGAATAGATTTAAAATTAAGCTACTAAATTCATTGCTTGCAATCAACTTTCGTAAAAATAATTGGGAGTCACTCAAATTTGCTTTAATAAAGCTACCAGGGGCAATTCTTTCTTTTATTATCGGGGGAATTATTGGCGGAGCTGCTGCTCCATTTCTAGTAATTCCTTGTATTTGCCTTATGGCATATCATTTTCTAAAAATTGGGTTCTCACGAGGGTATGCGCAGTTTGAAGCTCAGGAAAATTTTTATGAATTTCTGTGGTCAAAAGTCGGTTTATATGCTACAGCAGTTACCGTCATGGCAGTAATAGTAGGTGTCAGTTGTATTGTACCAGTTAAGGTAATCATACCACTAATTATAACTACTCTTGCCGCTCAAGTAGCTGGGGCACTTGCTGGTGGCTGGATAACTACTTCTATCTTTTGTAACTTGGTTAATTGTGAAGACCCAATTAACTCAAGGACTGCCACAGCCAACCTATGTAGTCGTGAACTAAAGGAGAAAATAAACTTTTCACCAGCCGAGTTACCTCCCCTCGATAAGTTAATTGACCTTAATTCTATACTAACCCCTGATGCTTACAATCACTTTGTGCGTGAACTTATAAATGGTATATTTCATTATAAAATACCATTAAGGTCTGCTTTTTAATATTCAATCTTCTTCAGCGATCATCTAATTTTTGCTTTTAGCACAAAATACTATTTGGTTAGGGTCCTAAGCGTTCAGAGTTTCTATTTAATAAGTCAAAAACTGAAGAATAGGTTAAACCTGAATGATAGGTAAGGCCTATTTCACAAGTCCGACTATTGGACACTCCACAAACGCAGCCCTCAACCTCCTGCTTCAGATCTTTTAAAGCAGTAGTATTTAATTCCGGTAAGGAAAAGCCTTTATCACCAGCAAATCCACAGCATGTTACGCTTTCTGGAGTTACTATCTCATCGGCTAATCCTTTTGCTATTTCAAAAAGATATTCGCCATTTTTTTCTCGCCTGGTACTACAGGTTTGATGTACTGCTAGCTTGCCATTTACTTTGTTGACTTTTTAGTGATGCGTTACATAACCGACAACTAGCATTTTCCCGTGAAATTTTCGCCAAAGTACGCATCACTTTTTCAGCTAAACTTCGATATTAATTATAGCTTCGGCTGCCAATATATGTGGGGCTATTACCTGATCAGCACCTACTTTTAATGCCTTACTAACATTTTCTTCATAGAAAATTCTGGCAATAACTTTTGGTCTTTGCGGGCTTTTGGCAAAATACTCCTGTAAATTTAATATTGAAAAAATTGTATCAGCGTCATTATCAAAACTGACAACAATTAATTTAGCCTCATTTGCCCGAGCACGGTGTAATACATCCATACTTCCGGGATACGGTGAGCGAAGCAGGTTCTCATTTTGAGCTAAAAGCTCCAGGTCGCTACTATTGTCTTCTCGTCCGGTAATCACAATAAATTTTTCAGCTTTTTTGGTATATCTATCAATTAGAATTTTTGATAATATACCGTAACCATAAAGAATAATATGGTTTGTCATCGAAGTTTTTCCTTTATTAAAACTAAATAGCATTCTCTTAATTTTCGAGTTAATTGCATATGCTACTAATGTTATTCCTGAAGTGAATAAGATAAGCCCAATAACAACCATCGAAATAACAAATAGTTTTGCACTAGAAGTAAGCGGGTAGATATCTCCAAAGCCAACTGTGCTATAAGTAACTACCGCAAAATATAACGCATCGGTTAAATTTTTTACTCCATAAAACTGCCCCCTTAGTATAAATACCCCAAAGGTACCATAAAAAAGGGCAAAAACGATAAAAGCAGAAACAAAAACAAACCCATAAGACAAATAAAGCTGGCGGTTAAAATAGCGATAGCTGCTAGCTAAAAATATTAAACTAACCAAGGTCATGCCACCACTTCGAAAGGACCCGAAATTAAATAACTCAATATAAGTTAAATACGCTAAGCCACAAATTGACACAAGCCAAATAACCCTTGACCGGCTAGGAAGCGCAAAACTACTTACAAATAACCCATAGCAGGCTGCAATTTCAAATACTACTTTTATTCCTAAATTTAAGGTATCTGGTTGATTTACACCCAGTTGAAGATTGCTAATTAAAGGAGTTATCTTTATAGCCAAAACATTTAATGCATTAAACATAATGCTTAAGCTCAGGATTAATATTAACCATTTTGCGAGCTTTTTATTATTTTCTAATAACTTTTCTAGCATATCTTCTTTCTTATTTCCGTTTTAGTACCTGTTAAAATAGCGGCATTATTGAAGAATGCCGCTATCTTTAATTAATGAATCCCCTTGATTAGATCTTCATTGGTAAGATAACCATTTGCATACCGCGCAGATGTAGTTGGCGCTGAAGCAAGTTAATAGTATTATTATGTAATAACCTACTCCACCAGCTTTCATCAACGAACACTAGTTTCCCGCCAAAAAACACACAGTCAGGATAGTCAATCTGGATTTGCTCCGCAAGTTTTATTAATTCATCCAGTCCATTTATGCCATAGCTAAAATAACCAGCAGAAGGCAAATCATGCATAGTACAAAAATATCGATACCCATCAATAATACTATTTAAATCCTGACGATATTTTTTCTTAAAAATTTCTTCATTGGCAAAGGCTTCCGAGTCTATTTCCCCTGAAGTTACGAATACGAAATTTTTAAAGACTCCTGGAAAAATACGTTGTACCCAAAGTAGTGTATGTAGACCAGCCCCATAATGCTTAGTAACAAAAAACACCGCTGTTTTCAGTTCACTATTCTCTACAGGCAACAATGTTGTATTATCTAAATTGGTATATTTAAAATGTGAAGCAAATAAATGATCGGCATCTTTAAGTTGCTCGCCCACCTTACGGTAGTGCTCACGAATAAAAAAGCATAATGCGATGGCAAATGCAGTAATAACCACGGTCAGCCAACCACCTTCGGTAAACTTCTCAATAGTGGTAACAATTAAAATCGAAACACAAACAACAAAACCGATTCCCGCAATTATAAACTTCCTAAACCAGACTGGTTTTTCTTTGCGTACGCGGATCCAATATACGCATAAGCCAAGCAATGACAATGAAAAGGTTAAAAATACATTTATACTATAAAGTACGACCAAAGTTGATACACGGCCATGAGCCCATAAAAGAATAATTATGGAAGCAATTCCCGAAATCAAGACTCCATTTTGGGTAACTAAACGCCCTGAAAGCTCGCGGAACTGACGTGGCAGCCATTTATCCACTGCCATATTGGCCATAACGGCAGGACAACCCAGAAAGCCAGTGTTGGCACCAACAAATAATAATGCAGCCTCGAAAAACAATATCACACCGAGCCATTTATGGCTAAAACCAGCTTCAGCAATAATTTTATCAAAGACTACAGCATTCAATGTTTGGCCATAAACCGGTGCAGCATGCCATAGTAGATAAAGGATAATAATACCACCGGCGGTAAAAGACAATGAAACTGCCATATAAAGCATGGTAAATTTACCGGTTCTAACACGCGGCTCAGCGAGCATATTGACATTATTAGATACTGCTTCTAAGCCTGTATAAGTTCCGCCACCTAACGAATATGCGCGAAGAAATATTGCAATAGCAGCAAATGAACCAATCGATAGACTCATCCGATGAGCCTCTAATGTGGCATTTGGCAAAATATCTGGTAGTGTATTCAGATGAAAAAAGATACCTACTACTATAACTGCAAGATGGGTAAATAGGAAGCCAAGAAATAATGGAATTAAGACACGAATTGATTCCTTCATCCCGCGTAAATTAAGGACCATTAACATTATTATAACTGCTATCTCTACTTCTATTTTATAATTAAGCCACCAAGTTGGCAACATGCTAAAAACTGCGTCAACCCCGCTAGCGACAGATACCGCAATAGTAAGAATATAATCAATAATCAAAGCACAACCTGAGACTACACCTGCACGGGGCCCTAATAAGTGAGTAGCAACTTTATATCCACCACCCCCAGAAGGAAAAAGTTCTATTACTTGGTTATAAGCAAAAGAAATCAGAAATACGGTAAACGCCGTGGCAAAAGCCAGATATATTGCAATATCCGTATGTCTCCCCAAAGCTAAGAACGCTTCTTCAGGACCATACGCAGATGACGACAAACCATCAGCCCCTAATCCAATCCAAGCAATAACCGCTATTAAAGCTATATGATCCTTGACATTAGGATTCAAGGCATTTAACGGCTTTCCGATGACAATATTCTTTAATAGCCGCATTAAGCGCATAGTAAATCTACTCCTAGGAGAAAAAAACTTTTTTAGCCTGGTCTCTTCAAGGAGTCAACTCCAAGAATTGGCAGAACAAGAAATAGTGAGCTTAGCAAATCTTAACTGTAGCTGCAATTGAAACAATTATTATACTACATTATAATAGCCCTTAAAAACCATGTGTTCATTAGCGTAATTAAATCGCCTGTCCTCTTGACTTTAAACACTTCAATGAGATATAATCGGGGCTCAAAACCATTTAAATGCACCGAGGGGGTGATTTTTATTCAAGATGCTAATTTGCATCTACCCAACAAGAACAAATATTAATTAATAAACACCTTAAGACTAACAAGTGAATATAATAAACGCAAATAAAGTCAATGCGTTAAAACTATGTTAATCATTTTAAAAACATATCAACACAAGGAAACAAAATGCCTGAAATTAAAGTTCGCGATACCGAATATTTTGAAGTAGCTTTACGTCGTTTTAAAAAATCTGTTGAAAAAGCCGGGACATTAACCGAGCTTCGTTCTCGCGAATGTTATGAGAAACCTACTACAGAACGCAAAAGAAAAATGGCCGCTGCAGTTAAGCGTCATTACAAAAAAGTTAGATCACAAATGTTACCGAAACGCGGTCGCTAATCGGGTAAGACCGCCCTCACAGGCGGGACTTCCCACACCACCGTACGTGCGTTGTCGCATACGGCGGTTTTAATTAAAGTTGTAACCAGCAACTTTCTTTTCCAAGCTTACTAGCCCACATTCA
>JACCDN010571066.1_pt1 | contig 88800 bp, 87 predicted proteins | sample 7441691 | NCBI WGS metagenome assembly JACCDN01 (sample SAMN15323439, study PRJNA562643) | freshwater metagenome | isolation source: river surface water | place: USA:Blue River Watershed | collected 2017-08-16
AGTCATTAACTCGTTCATAGGCAATTCATAAAGTTCAAGTACTTGGGCAACAGTAGTAGACATAAGCTTTTTAGGGGAATTCTTAGTAATAATTGCTAATGATACAGGTCGAAGTGTTCAAATAGAGTCTATGCGCAAAATCCTAACTTTTATTTCTTTAGCCATCCTGACTCAAACAGCTTCAGCTGAAAAGTCATGGCCTTACGCCAGCTCAGAGCCTATTAGAATTATTGTTACCTTTACCCCTGGTGGCGCACCTGATATTTTGGCCAGAGCGCTTGCCGAACATTGGCAAAAAGACTTTAATAATCAAGTAATTGTAGAAAACAAACCTGGTGCGGGTGGCAATATTGGCACTGAATTGGTCACCAAATCAAACCCAAATGGCCACACTCTGCTCATTGGCACGGTTGGCACGTTAACGATCAATCCGTATCTTTACAAAAATTTATCTTACGATGCCCACAAAGAGTTAGAACCGATAACATTTTTAGCCAGCACGCCTAATGTGTTGGTTTTAAATAAAAATGTGCCGGCTGATGATGCCAAGTCTCTAGTTAATTTAGCAAAATCTCAACCTAATCAAATGAGTTATTCGTCATCTGGTATTGGTACCTCAATTCATCTATCAGGTGAACTATTTCAACAATTAACAAAAACAAAAATCAAACATATTCCTTACAAAGGACGAGCTCAGGCTATGCCAGATTTATTGGGTGGTCGGGTTCAAATGAGTTTTGATAATTTGACATCAGCAATGCCCCTTATTAAATCAGGTGATTTAAAAGCAATTGGCGTAACCAGTCTCCAACGCTCTCCCCATGCTCCAGATATTCCGACTTTAAGTGAGTCAGGGGTTCCTGGGCTTAAAAACTTTCAAGTGACATCTTGGTTTTCTTTGATGGGACCTGCTGGCATGCGCAAAGAAGATATTAATAAGATTGCAGCAGAAACCAAAAGAATTTTATCCTTACCTGAAGTCAAAGAACGGCTAGCCAATATGGGTCTAGAAGCTAACCCACAGGGTCCTGAAGCACTACAGCGATTAATTCAAGCAGATTCCAAGCGTTGGTCCAAACTAATTCAAGAAACAGGCATGACAGCCGAATGAAAAATATGAACACGCCATCGATTTCTGAGCAATGGGTTGAACGCAGCTTAAAAGCGGTGTGGCACCCTTGTACACAAATGAAACATCATGAGCGCTTTCCACTCATTGCCTTATCTCATGGCAAAGGAAGTTGGCTATACGATCAAGATGGCAAGCGCTACTTAGATGCAGTGAGCTCTTGGTGGGTGAACTTATTTGGTCATGCTAACCCATACATCAATGCAGCATTAAAAGAACAGCTCAATCAATTAGAGCATGCCATGCTGGCAGGTTTTACACACCCTCCTGTAGTAGAGCTATCCGAAAGACTAAGCGCTCTAACATCCCACCAGTTAGGCCATACTTTTTATGCCTCTGATGGTGCATCTGCAATTGAGATTGCTCTCAAAATGAGTTTTCATTATTGGCGGAACTCAGGTCAGTCGGAAAAAAAAGAATTTATTTGTTTAAAAAATAGTTATCACGGTGAAACTCTTGGCGCTCTGGCAGTCACAGATGTGGCACTTTTTAAAGATGCTTATGGTCCACTTATTGGTCAAGCCCATATCGTTACAAGCCCAGACGCCAGAAATGCATCTGCTGGTGAAACAAATGAAGATGTAGCGATTCGCGCACTGAAAGACTTAGAAACAACACTTCAAAAACACCAAGGAAAAATTGCGGCTCTGATTCTTGAACCATTGGTTCAATGTGCTACTGGCATGGCCATGTACGATGCCAGCTACTTAGTAGGCGCCCGTCGACTATGTGATCAATACCAAGTGCACTTGATTGCAGATGAGATTGCAGTGGGTTGTGGTCGAACCGGCACATTCTTTGCGGTTGAGCAAGCTGGTGACTCGGGGATCTGGCCAGACTTCTTAGCTCTATCGAAGGGCATCAGCGGTGGCTATTTGCCTTTGTCATTGGTCATGACTACCGACAAGATTTATCAGGCTTTTTACGATGAAGACATCACCAAAGGATTTCTGCATTCTCACTCCTATACAGGAAACCCTCTAGCCTGTACCGCTGCACTTGCAACATTAGACATTTTTGCCAATGATCAAGTCATTGAAAAGAATAAAGTCTTAGCAAACGCCATGAAGGACTCATTTACTTGGGCACAAAATGATTCAAACATTGAACATTTCCGCCAAAAAGGCATGATCTTGGCTTTTGACGTCAAAGAGAAAGTAACAAGCAACTCATTCGCTAAGGAATTTTTCAAAGAAGCTTTATCAAAAGAAATTTTGGTACGCCCTATTGGTCGGACCATTTACATCATGCCGCCCTATACATTAAGCCTAGATGAATTGACGATTCTTTCAAGTGGTATTGAAAACACCCTCCACCTTGTTTTACAAAACAGGGGCTAGAATTTAGTCATGAGTAACTCATATACCCAGCACTACGCGCAACTCTTAGATAACTTAGAGAAAAAATCTCTCCGCAGAAAACTTAAAGTTAGCGAAAGTGCCAGTGCTCCATTAATGACAATTGATGGTCGATCGATGCTGACTTTTTGCAGCAATGATTATTTGGGTTTAGCGAACCATCCTAAAATTGCAGAAGCTATTGCAGATGGTGCCCAACGTTATGGAGCTGGCAGTGGCGCCTCTCACATGATTAGCGGGCACAATCAAGCGCACGACACCTTAGAGAAAGCCCTTGCAAAAACTCAGAGCTCTTTCATCCCCAACGTTAAAACATTATTCTTTGGCACTGGCTACATGGCCAATATGGCTGCCATTACTGCACTAAGCACCTTGCATAATGCTTCGGGTGAACAGATGCAGATGAGCATCTTTTCTGAAGAACTGAATCATGCGTCTTTGATTGATGGTATTCGCTTAGCGAGCAAACAGAATCAGGCCACCATCAAAATTTACCCACATCAAGATATTGCACGCCTTAGAAAAATGCTCGCAGAGGATTTAAATCCTTTTAAATTGATCGTTACCGATGCAGTATTTAGCATGGATGGCGACATTGCTCACATTAATCAATTATTAGATGCTGCCGAAGAATTCAATGCCCTACTAATGATTGACGATGCTCATGGCTTTGGCGTCCTGGGAGATCAAGGCTTAGGCGTTCTGAATTTATTTAACTTAAAAGCAAATGATCCTCGCAATGCAAGGATCATTTATATGGGAACCTTAGGAAAGGCTGCTGGCTTAAGTGGCGCTTTTGTTGCTGGGGATGCAGATCTGATTGAATGGGTCATGCAAAAAGGCCGCGCCTACATCTACACAACGGCCAGTCCACCATTAATTGCACAAGGTCTTCTTGCAAGCCTTGACCTGATGAGCGACCCTAGTCATCGATTGGCGCTTGAAAAAAATATTGCTTACTGGCACAGCCATCTGCAACTGAAAAAGTGGCGCTTAATGCCATCACAGACGGCTATTCAACCGATCGTCATTGGCACAAATGAAGATGCCCTTAAAGTGGCCCAACAACTTGATCAAAAAAACATTTGGGTTCCTGCAATTCGACCACCAACGGTACCAGAAGGGACTGCACGCTTGCGCATCACCTTCTCCGCCACACACACAACTGAACAAATCGGGCAGCTTATTGAAGCGCTACATGAAATTGAAAATGCCTTCTAATCAAAACTTGGGATTCTTTGTCACTGGCACCGATACTGAAGTTGGCAAAACTTTAGTATCAGGTGCACTTCTTTTGCTTTTGCAAAAAAAATACTCTCAGGTTATCGGCTATAAACCGGTTGTTGCTGGCGTTAGTCTTATCAATGGAAAACTACAAAACGAAGACTTAGTCACCTTAGCATTGGCTTCCACCCACGAAGCAGCTAAAAATATCTCACATATTTGCCCCTATATTTTAGAAACCCCTTCAGCTCCCCATTTAGTTGCCAAGAAAAATGGTATTGAGCTGAACTACAACAAGATGCTTGATGGCTACCAAGCCTTGGCCAAACAAGCTGATGCCGTTGTGGTTGAAGGTGTTGGTGGATTTAAGGTGCCTTTTCATGAGGATAAAAATAGCGCTGATTTTGCAAAAGATGTCGCTTTACCAGTCATCTTAGTTGTCGGTATGCGCTTAGGATGCATTAATCACGCACTACTCACCGTAGAAGCTATTCAACAAAGAGGTTTAACTCTTGCCGGATGGGTTGCCAACACCATGAGTGAGATGAATCTACTTGATGAAAATATTCAATCTTTAAAAGAAATGATTAAAGCTCCACTACTAGGCATCATTCCTCATTTAGATCATGCGCTAATTCAAACGCCTTATACAAAAATGGCTCTAGAAAAAGCTGCTACTTATATCAAGCTTCCTGACTAGATAAGTCATCAGACCTTAATTCTCGCCTCAATATCTTGCCTACATTGGTTTTAGGCAGCTCTGATCTAAATTCAATATATTTAGGGCGCTTGTAATTAGTTAGCTGTTCTTTGCAGTGCTGATGAATCTTATCTTCAGTCAACTGAATATCTTTTTTCACAATAAATACCTTAACTGCCTCACCTGAATTTTCATCTGGCACCCCCACGACACCACACTCCAAAACACCTGGCAAAGATGTGATGATGTCTTCCACCTCACTGGGATAAACATTAAATCCAGATACTAGAATCATGTCTTTTTTACGATCAATAATTTTGACGTAACCCGATTGATCCATAAAACCAATATCGCCTGTTTTAAAAAAACCATCAGTTGTCATGCTTGCTAAAGTTTCTTCAGATCGATTCCAGTAACCTGCCATCAACTGGGGGCCACGAATACATATCTCCCCTGGTTGCCCCAATGGCAGCACCTGATCTGCATCATCACGTATGCTGATATCGGTTCCTGGCAAGGGAAGACCCACATGCCCGGTAAAACCATTAATCAAAGGTGTATTGCAGCAAGCAACTGGTGATGTTTCTGAAAGTCCATAGCCCTCTGCAATTGGTTTACCAGTCAAAGACAACCAACGGTCAGCTGGTGATTTTTGAACAGCCATGCCACCGCCAATCGCAACCAATAAATTTGAAAAATTAATTTTTCCAAATGAGGGATGATTCATTAAGGCATTGAATAATGTATTCACGGCGGGAAAGATATGAAATTGCTTAAGCCCTCTGAGCAACTTTATAAAACCTGGAATGTCTTTGGGGTTGGTAACAAGAATATTCAAACCACCACTTCTGATTCCAAACATACAGCAGGCTGTCAAAGCAAAGATATGGTAGAGCGGTAGTGCACACACAAAGACCATTTGATCAATTGACTTACCCCTTAAACCTGGCTCCAACCGAGATTCAATTTGAGACACATTAGCCAGGATATTTCGATGAAGCAGAATCGCTCCTTTAGAAATTCCAGTAGTGCCGCCTGTGTATTGCAAGAAAGCCACATCATCAGCTGTAAGCTCAGGGCGAACCCACTTCAATTCACGGCCTCTTTGTATGACCTTATTAAAACTTTGGCTCCCAATCAACTGCCATTTTGGTACAGCTTTTTTTACTCGCCGAATAATCCAATTGACAAGCAAACCTTTCAATCCCATCAACTCACCCACACTCGTGACAACTAAGTGTTGAACATTCACCTCAGATTGAATTTTTTCAAACACATGTGCAAAATTTTCCAGAACTACCAATACCTCAGCACCAGAATCATTTAATTGATAAGCTAATTCTCTTGGCGTATAAAGAGGATTGACGTTAACAACAATGAAACCTGCTCTTAGGGTGCCCGCAATAGCAATGGGGTACTGCAATAGATTAGGCATCATCAAAGCAACTCGTGCCCCAGGCTTTAAATTCAGGGACTGCAAATAGGCAGCAAAATGCTCAGAAGCTTGATCTAACTCCTGGAAAGTCAATTTTTTACCCATGCAGTCAAAAGCCACACGATCAGCGTACCGAGCAAAAGAATCCTCAAGCATATGGCTTAAAGAAACATACTGAGACCCATCAATCACGTGTGGCACACCTTCTGGATAACTGTCTAACCAGGGTTTTTCTTGACTCATGCTATTGTCTTTTTATAAATTATTTAGATATATCAATATGTATGAAATACTGCACTAAAGTAGCAGGAATACCAAGCGCTAAACATAACAGCTTTATAAGAGATATGATTTAGCTAAGAAATCAGAAATTACACCTATGAAACTATTGCCAGAAGTACTTGAATCAGCTGAAGTTATCAAGGCCATTCGTCGAGATATCCACGCACACCCAGAACTGTGTTTTGAAGAAAACCGCACAGCTGATATGGTTGCTAAACAGTTGTCGTCTTGGGGGATCACCGTTCACCGTGGCTTAGGGAAAACAGGCGTAGTTGGAAGCATTCAAGGATCATTGGGATCTGGTCGTTCAATTGGCTTACGAGCAGATATGGATGCCTTGCCTTTACAAGAACATAATCGTTTTGAACATGCTTCAAAACATGAAGGAAAGATGCATGCCTGTGGCCATGATGGTCACGTAGCCATGTTGCTTGGGGCAGCCGAATATCTCTCAAAACACCGCGATTTCAAAGGTAGCGTCCATTTCATCTTTCAACCTGCAGAAGAAGGTGGCGGTGGCGCCCGTGAAATGATCAAAGATGGTTTATTTGATTTATTTCCATGTGATGCTGTATTTGGCATGCACAACTGGCCTGGCCTGGCAGTTGGAGAATTTGGTGTTACACCTGGCCCAATGATGGCCTCTAGTAACGAATTCGTTATCACTGTTAAGGGGAAAGGTGGCCACGCTGCATTACCTCACAATAGTGCAGACCCTGTATTTGCTGCTACTCAAATGATCAGCTCACTACAAAGTATCATTACTCGCAATAAACGCCCGATCGATGCAGCTGTTTTATCAATCACCCAATTTCATGCTGGCGATGCAAGCAATATCATTCCTGATAGCGCATGGGTTGGCGGCACAGTGAGAACTTTTACACTTGAAGTGCTAGATTTAATTGAATCCCGACTAAGACATATTGCATCAACAGTGGCACAAGCATTTGATTGCAATGCTGAGGTTGAGTTCTCAAGAAATTATCCACCGACAATCAACCACCCCTCAGAAACAGAGTTTGCGATTGAAGTTATGAAGGATCTGGTTGGAGAAGATAGTGTTAATCCTAGAATTGATCCAACCATGGGTGCTGAAGATTTCGCATTTATGCTCCAAGCAAAACCTGGCTGCTATGTTTTTATTGGTAATGGTGATGGTGATCACCGCTCACAAGGACACGGCTTAGGTCCTTGCCAACTACATAACCCTTGCTATGACTTCAATGATGACTTATTGCCTTTGGGCAGCAGCTACTGGGTCAATTTGACGCAAAAGTATCTGGCAAAGTAAGGCTATTTAATTAATTCAATATCGCCATAGAGCGCATTAACTTGCGTTCGAGTATTGTCAGTATCAGTTAATAAACCAAGGCCAATTATTTTCCCTGGCAAGTCACCAAATGCTGCCTGATAGTCCTTTGCTAAATCACGATGGTGCTTTTGCCAAACACCTAACTCCTTGGGACCGCTATTAACCACAATCATTTTCACTCTTGATGTGCGAGGGCTTGTGATGATTGTTTCAATGGGACTTTTTGCAGCCCAAATATACAAGAGACTGGCATAAGGCATGTCATGACCACTAACAATTTTGGCCATTTCAAAAACCATTTGATCACGCACAGGCAACTTAGTTTTATCGCCATCAAAAGCAACCAAAATCCTTAACGGTGCATCATCTCTTGAAGAGTCTTGATTATTGGCATTAGGAATGTAGTCAAGCGCTTTCCACTGCCAGCTCAAAAATAGGTCTGTTGCATCTCGTGGCTTTAATGGAAGCACTAAGCCTGATGCCGCCATATCTGCACTTGCGTGCAAAACTGTTTTACCCTCATATTGCTCGAGCTTGTATTCTGTTTTATTTTTTTGTGGCGTAATCCGCCAAACCTGCCAAGCCTTGGGTAAACGCCCACCTTGATTCAAATCAGAAAATTTACCTACCTGCTCGGCAGGCGGTGTTTGCATATCGCCCACTTCTAAAGTAGCGCAGGCACCTAAACTTAAAATAACTACAAAAGCAAATGCTCGAAATAATATTCCCGACATCATTTACTGGTGCTTAAATTCAGCTTTGCGTTTTTCAATGAAAGCGGCCATGCCTTCTTTTTGATCTTCTGTTGCAAATGCAGCATGAAATAAACGACGCTCAAAATGAACACCTTCATTCAAGGAAGATTCATATGCCGCATTCACACTCTCTTTAACCATCATGACGATAGGTAATGACATTTTTGATATTGTTTGAGCTGCAGCCATGGCCTCAGGCAACAATTGCTCAGCAGGTACCACACGAGATACCAAACCTGCACGCTCAGCCTCAACAGCATCCATCATTCTGGCAGTCAAACACATGTCCATAGCTTTAGCTTTTGACACAGCTCGCGGTAGACGCTGCGTACCGCCCGCACCAGGAAGAATTCCTAATTTAATTTCTGGCTGTCCAAATTGCGCGTTATCTGCTGCGATGATGAAATCACACATCATTGCTAATTCGCAACCACCACCCAGAGCATAGCCAGCGACGGCAGCAATCACAGGCTTACGAATACGGCGAATTGTTTCCCAGTTTTTGGTGATGTAATCGCCCTTATAAACATCTGTAAAACTATATTTAGCCATCATGCCAATATCTGCACCAGCGGCAAATGCTTTTTCACTACCAGTAATCACGATGCAAGAAATACTCTCATCAGCATCAAAGCCCAATAAAGCTGCGCCCAACTCATCGATCAGTTGATCATTAAGGGCATTCAATGCCTTAGGTCGATTAAGCGTAATTAAAGCAACACGGCCATCAGTTGATGTCACAATCGTTTCGTAACTCATTTTTTATCTTTCTATTGGTTTTGTGAGGTCAGCACAGGATTCATCACCACTTAAATGCTTGATATAACCGCTATCTTAAACAAGATGCTAGCATTTGGGGAATCAAATACCATCACAGGGAAAAAATGAGTCACATCGAACTAACTCAAGTGATCTATGAGTCGAATCAAGGTATTGCCAAAATCACCCTGAACCGCCCAGAAAAATTAAATAGCTTCACAACACAAATGCATGCGGAAATCCGTTCTGCATTTGATTTAGTTGATCAAGACCCAAGTATTCGAGTTGTTTTAATCACAGGTGCCGGCAAAGGATTTTGTGCAGGTCAGGATTTGGCTGACCCCGATCTCAAATTAGACAACCTAACCGAAACTTTGGAGCAAAACTATAACCCTCTGATTGCACGCTTAACAAGCATGCCTCAAGTGGTCATTGCAGCTGTTAACGGTGTAGCTGCTGGCGCTGGTTTTAACTTAGCTTTAGCTGCAGATTTAACCTTAGCCGGTAAAAAAGCATCTTTAACTCAGGCGTTTATACGTATTGGTTTATTGCCAGATGCTGGAGGCACATGGTTCCTACCTCAAAAGGTAGGCCTGCAAAAAGCTTTAGGGCTTGCCATGACTGGCAAGAAAATTAGTGGCGAAGAAGCAGATCAAATGGGTTTGATTTGGAAAGCTGTTGATGATGAATCCCTTATGGATGAGGCGCAGCAGTTAGCGCAAGAATTAGCGGCTTTGCCAAGCCTAGCTTTAGCAGAAATAAAAAAAGCTATGTATGCGGCTAATAACAATACGCTCAAGCAACAGCTAGATATCGAAGCTGCTGCCCAAAATCGCCTAGGGGCTAGTGAAGACTTTCGAGAGGGAGTCTCTGCTTTCTTAGAAAAACGTCCCGCTCAATTCAAAGGCCAGTAGAGGAAGTGAGCCTCAATTACTGAGGCAACAGGATCCACATCCTGCCCTGTTGCTTCATCCGGCCTGCCTGCTCTCCAGCCTGATCACCAGTCCCCCAATAAAAGTCCGCTCGGACAGCACCAATGATGGCGCTGCCGGTATCTTGGGCCATCATCAAGCGCTGTATTGGTTTATCACTGAGAGGATAGGTGGTTGCCAAAAATATAGGTGCCCCTAAAGGCAAAATTTTGGTGTCAACCGCAATACTTCGCTCTGCCGTTAACGGCACGCCCAAAGATCCAATAGGGCCTACATTCGCATCTGTTGTTGCTGGTAACTCTCTAAAAAATACATAACGAGGATTGGCGTTCAACATTTCTTGAACTCGTTGGGGATTTTTTTTGGCCCATGCTTGAATGCCTTGCATGGTGGCAGTTGAACGATTGATTTCCTTACGATCTAATAACCACTGTGCAAATGATTTAAATGGTTGATCGTTTGTTCCTGCGAAGCCTAAACGCACCACTTTGCCATCACTCATCCGGACTCGACCTGAACCTTGAACCTGCATAAAGGCCGCAGCTACAGGATCGTCTACCCACAATATTTCTTGGCCACTTAATTGACCACTAGACATCAACTCAGATCTAGCAGGTAATGAGCTTGGCTTTTTCTTTTTCCAAGCATCTGGGTAACGATGAATAGCCGTTTGATAAACCCCACCACGCGCACGCGCCCCATTCAAATAGGGCTCATAGTATCCAGTGACCAAGCCATGAACCCCTCCAGCAGAAGGGCCAGACTGATGACGGATTTCCATGACTTTCATATGATTTTCAAAGTAACGGCGAATTGAATTGTTATCCGCCCCATCAACTTTTATTGAAGCGGCACAAACAGACCTCCAATTCAAACCACTTGGATTGCGTTTATTGAGCCCCTGACAACTTCTTTGCCAAGCTGGCCAAGCTGCAGTTAAATCATCTTCGCGCCATCCAGGTAATTGACCCCATGAAACTGGGTGCAACTCTGCATTAGAAATAGCATGCTCACTAGCTTTAGGTGAGGACTTCTGAGTTGCTTGAGGTTGACGAAGAGGCACAGAAGTGCAGGATGTTAATAAAATGCTGGTTATTACTAAGCCAAGGGCTAAAGCCGGACGAAATAATTGTTTAGGCTTATGATGCTCATCATATTGGGTAGCACCCATCATTGATCCCGAAAGGAACCCTAAATTGAGCGATTTATTTGATGAATTTCCCATGTTGTTGTTTGCCTTAGAAGCCGGTGTAGCTTTATTAATTTTGGTCATTATTGTAGTTTGGACCATGATGGGCAGAAAAGACCAATAAAGGTTTTTGTATCAACAACAGGCATTAAACCCAATTCTCTAATCCGAGCTGTGGTACTCGTTTAAATTCTTTCAAATTATTGGTTACAAGAATTAAGCCTTGGCTTATGGCATGGGCAGCAATATGCAAATCATTTTCACCAATGATTTGCCCCTTCTTTTCTAGCTTTGCTTTAATTTTTCCATAATGTTGAGATGCTTTTGAGTCATAAGGTAAAACCTCAAGATGACTGACAAACTCCTCAATCGCTTCTAAGTTTTTATCAAAATGAATACTTTTTTCCGCACCATACATTAACTCTGACAAAGTGATGCTAGAAATCGCCATTCGACTGGCATTTCTATTGAATATTTCTAATACTTTAATTGGTCTTCTTTTTAGAACATAAATAACGATATTGGTATCAAGCAAATACGTCAGCATCACAAACTTTCTCTAACTGATTGTTTTTGCGCACCCCGCTCATTCATAAAATCATCACTTACCCCAGGGCCATTCAAAAAGAAGTTATCCCAAGTATTCTCAAGTGGCGTAATGATTCTTTCACGCCCACGAATACGGACAATGACCTTTTTAACCTCTTCAGGCAATCTCGCTTCAGCTGGTAATCTCACAGCCTGAGTTCGGTTATTAATAAAAACGGTGGCAGTTGTAATGGTCATAGAGCTCCCAATGTATATAGCATAAGTATATAGCAAAAGAGCTTGGAGCTCTACCAAAAATTAATGCAACGTTCTTGGCATAACAAGTGCGAATTCTGGAATAGGCGTTTGGAAAAACTGAGCATCTTCACTAAAACAAAAGAAATCACCCCTCATGGTACCCATCGGGGTCGGTAAAGTAGCCCAACTGGTGTACTCAAACTGCTCACCTGGTCGCAAAAGAGGTTGCTGACCAACAACCCCTAGCCCGCGCACCTCTTGCACCTCATTTTCACCATCTGTGATGATCCAATGACGAGCAATGAGCTGTGCTGGGGCCTGTCCAACGTTCTTAATCGTGACCGTATAGGCAAACGCAAACTGCCTATTTTCAGCATCTGACTCATCAGGAAGATAGGTCACTTTGACCTGGACATTGAATTGATGTTGTTCCATGACAAGATTCTCCGCTATAGAAGACGCTACTGCAAGCCAGACCACGATAGAATCACTATATGGCTAAAACAAATACCTCAAATTCCTACCTGATTGCCCCATCTATTTTATCGGCAGATTTTGCTCGTTTAGGCGAAGAAGTCTCGTCAGTATTGGCTGCTGGGGCAGATTGGATCCACTTTGACGTGATGGACAACCACTATGTTCCCAATTTAACGATTGGCCCTCTAGTATGTGAGGCTATTCGTTCTTATGCAGTTAAAGATGGCAAGCCGGCCTGTATTGACGTCCATTTGATGGTTGAACCCGTTGATCGCATCGTGCCCGACTTTGCTAAGGCAGGCGCCAACTTGATCAGCTTTCACCCAGAAGCCAGCTCTCACATTGATAGAACTCTTGGCTTAATTAAAGATAACGGCTGTCAAGCCGGCCTTGTTTTCAACCCAGCAACACCATTGCATTACCTAGACCATGTCTTGGATAAATTAGACTTAGTACTACTGATGTCAGTTAACCCAGGATTTGGCGGGCAATCTTTTATCCCTGGCACATTAGATAAATTGCGCGAGACCAGAGCTAAGTTAGATGCCTATGAGGCAAAGACTGGTCGCAAAATTAGATTAGAAGTCGATGGTGGCGTAAAGGCTGAGAATATTCGTGAAATTGCTGCAGCAGGGGCTGATACATTTGTGGCAGGCTCTGCCATTTTTGGCAAACCTGATTACAAAGCCATCATTGATACGATGCGCGAGGAATTAGGAAAAGCTTAATGCATCGCTCAGATTTCGATGCCTTGGCGCAACAAGGCTACAACCGTATTCCATTAGTATCAGAAGCTCTTGCAGACTTAGAGACACCGTTATCTCTTTATTTAAAACTCACCCAAGGTCATGGGTCTAAGAATACATTCTTACTTGAATCAGTAGTTGGTGGTGAGCGTTTTGGACGCTACTCGATCATCGGCTTACAAGCAAAAACTTTAATCAAAGTAAGTGGCGGACCTCAAAATACACTGACCCAAGTCATCACTGATGGGCAAGTTGTTGAAACTAATCATGGCAACCCCTTAGACTTTATTGCCCACTATCATGGTCGTTTTAAAGTCGCACTACAGCCTGGCTTGCCACGCTTTTGTGGTGGCTTAGCAGGCTACTTTGGTTACGACACTATTCGGTATATCGAACCTCGATTAGCAAACCACCATCTTCCAGATGAAACTAATTTGCCTGATATTCAATTAATGCTAACTGAAGAGTTAGCAGTGATTGATAACTTAGCTGGCAAGTTATATCTGATTGTTTACGCTAACCCAGAGGAATCCGGCTCTTACGAAAAAGCGCAAGCAAGACTGAAATTTTTACGTCAAAGTCTTTCTGCTCCGGTTCAACAACCAAACACCTCAGCAACCAAAAAAACTGAGTCTATTCGTAAATTTTCCAAAGAAGATTTTATTGATGCAGTTAAGCGCACCAAAGAATATATTTTGGCAGGTGATTGCATGCAAGTTGTCATTGGGCAACGCATCAGCCAACCCTTCACAGACTCACCCTTATCTCTTTATCGTGCTCTGAGATCTTTAAATCCATCGCCATACATGTATTTGTATGATTTTGGTGACCATCAAGTTGTTGGATCATCGCCTGAGATTCTGGTCCGCCAAGAAACCAGAAATATGGATGGTCAGAAAAAACGCTATGTCACAGTTCGTCCAATTGCGGGGACTCGACCACGCGGTTCTAACCCTGAACATGACGAACAATTAGCCAAGGAACTTCTAGCAGACCCTAAAGAGATTGCAGAGCATGTCATGCTGATTGATTTGGCGCGTAACGACATTGGCAGAATTGCAAAAAATGGCAGCGTGAAAGTAACTGATCGCATGGTCATTGAAAAATACTCTCATGTTCAACACATTGTTAGTTCCGTTGAAGGTGAGTTAATTGATAGTGCAAGCAATATGGATGTGCTCAAAGCCACCTTCCCAGCCGGCACTTTATCGGGCGCTCCGAAGATTCGCGCTATGGAAATTATCGATGAAATGGAAATTGTGAAACGCGGCATTTATGGCGGCGCCGCTGGTTATTTATCTTTCTCTGGTGACATGGATGTGGCTATCGTGATCAGAACAGGCATCATTAAAGATGGCTTGGTTCACTCTCAAGCAGGTGCTGGCGTAGTCGCTGACTCTGACCCTGAGTCAGAATGGAAAGAAACAGAAGCCAAAGCTCGAGCAGTATTACGTGCAGCCGAAATGGTTCAAGGAGGTCTTGATGTTAGTCATGATTGATAACTATGACTCTTTTACATACAACCTCGTTCAATACTTTGGTGAGCTTGGCGCAGAAGTAAAAGTTTTTAGAAATGATGAAATTACCATTCCTGAAATTGAGGCCTTAAAGCCAGATCATATTTGCATCTCACCAGGACCATGCAGCCCTAAAGAAGCAGGCATTTCTGTGGCAGCACTCCAGTACTTTGCAGGCAAAGTACCTTTGCTGGGTGTGTGCCTTGGTCACCAAGCAATTGGTGAGGCTTTTGGAGGGAAAGTTGTTCGTGCCAAACGCGTCATGCATGGCAAAACAGATACTGTTCACACAACTCAACAAGGTGTTTTTAAAGATCTGCCTAAAGAATTTACTGTCACGCGCTACCATTCGCTTGCGATTGAAAAAGAAAGTCTGCCAGCAGATCTCGAAATTACTGCTTGGACTGATGATGGTGAAATCATGGGTGTGCGCCACAAAAAATTTGCAGTTGAAGGTGTGCAATTTCATCCAGAATCTATTCTGTCTGAATATGGTCATGAGTTGTTGAATAACTTCTTAAAGACGAAATAAGTAAATTATGTCAATCACACCTCAAGAGGCTCTCCAACGCTGTATTGAACATCGTGAACTATTTCATGATGAAATGCTACACATCATGCGTGCCATCATGTCAGGTGAACTATCACCTTCTATGACAGCAGCCATCCTGACTGGTTTGCGTGCAAAAAAAGAAACCATTGGTGAAATCACCGCAGCAGCGACTGTGATGCGCGAATTTGCCACCCCCGTTAAAGTCACGGACAACAGTCACTTTGTTGATATTGTTGGAACAGGTGGCGATGGCGCACACACATTTAATATCTCGACTACTGCTATGTTTGTCGCTGCCGGTGCAGGCGCTAAAGTAGCCAAGCATGGCAACCGCAGTGTCAGCAGCAAATCAGGCACAGCAGATGTTTTAGAAGCTCTAGGCGCGCGAATTACTCTACAGGCACCCCAAGTTGCCCAGTCATTAGATCAGTGCGGTATGGGCTTTATGTTTGCTCCTAATCATCACCCAGCCATGAAAAATGTTGCTCCGGTGCGCAAAGAGATGGGGGTTCGTACAATTTTTAATATTTTGGGTCCGCTGACTAACCCTGCTGATGCGCCGCATATGCTGATGGGTGTTTTTCATCCTGACCTTGTGGGTATTCAAGCGCGCGTACTTCAACGTCTTGGCTTAAAACACGCTTTAGTGGTTTACGGCAAAGATGGATTAGATGAAATCTCATTAGAAACATCAACGATGATTGGCGAGCTTCACCATGGTGAAATCAAAGAATATGAAATTTCACCTCAAGAGTTTGGCCTAAAAGCTTGCCCAACATCTTCATTTAAAGTTTCTAATCCAGAAGAATCAATGAAGATTGTTTTAGGCGTGCTCGATGGAGAATCGGGTCCAGCCCAAGATATTGTTTGCTTGAATGCAGGTGCAGCACTTTATGCTGCCGATCTTGCCAAAAATATCGGTGAAGGTTTAGAGATGGCACGAGCCGCAATAGCAAATGGTCACGCAAAAGCTAAATTAGCCGAATTCATCAAAACAACCCAAACATTAGCTCAACAATAAAAAGAAATTTAATTAAATACAGAATTGATATTGAATGAACGATATTCTCAAACGCATTTTGGCCACTAAATTTGATGAAGTCAGCAAAGCATCAGCACAGGTACCGATGCACACAATTCGAGCCGACGCAGAAGCAAGTCTGGGTGACACAGGACACAAGCCACGTGGCTTTATCAAGAGTATTGAAAAGAAGATTGCCCTCAATCAAGCTGGTGTGATTGCAGAAATCAAAAAAGCCAGCCCAAGTAAAGGTGTTTTCAGAGAAGATTTCAATCCTGCCAAAATTGCAGAATCTTATGAAATTAATGGCGCTGCTTGCTTATCAGTTTTAACTGATAAAGAATACTTTCAGGGATCCTCTCAATACCTAAGACAAGCCCGTCAAGCATGCAAGATACCAGTTTTAAGAAAAGATTTCTTGGTTGATACTTATCAAGTTTACGAAGCGCGTGCCATGGGTGCAGATGCCATTCTCTTAATTGCAGCAGCATTAGATGATGCGCAAATGCAAGACTTTGAGAGTATTGCTCATGAACTTCAGATGGATGTTTTAGTGGAAGTTCATGATGGCGCTGAGTTAGACCGCGCACTCAAATTAAAAACGCCGTTAGTAGGCATTAACAATCGCAATCTCAGAACATTTGACGTTAGTCTTGATGTCACACTCTCACTACTTAAAAATATTCCTGCAGATAAGCGCGTTGTAACGGAAAGTGGCATTCTCACTAAAGAGGACGTTAAAAAAATGCGTGATGCTGATGTTCAAGCATTTTTAGTCGGCGAAGCTTTCATGCGCCAAGATGACCCTGGTTTGGGTCTTAAAGAATTATTCTTTTAATATAACTAATAGTTACTTCAAATCACCAGCCAATGCTCGCGCTTTAATTTCAGCGGCACGCATCAAACTAGCAGGCTGGCCACCAATTGCCCAGTATTGAGGCGGGATTGGCCAACAACCACCACGCACCCATGATCTGTCGACTTTCAAGAGGTCAACCACGAGGTTTGTAAAGCCTGTTAATAATTGATGGCATTGCTCTATAGGTCGCCCTTCTAGAACCAGAAAATGGAAATACGGTGCTTCCATACCCCCATCACTTAGCAATTCACCAGCAACAGCTATATGCTTCTTTTGATAAAAATTAACAAATACTCGAACACGATCCAAAGGACACGCTAAAACTTCAGCATATAGATGGCTTGATGACTCTAATAACTCTTTTATCTGTGAGTCTGAGTAGCAATTGTCTGCTAGGTGATATTCCAAAATAGGCATGATTTAACTTTCATAATTTTTTTCATCATAGCTTTAAATCAGTACAAGCGCTAATGTAAAAAATGATACCGTTTGGTATCATACTAATCACACTCAGTTAATACACGATTCAATGACTACCCACCCGCCTCTCAAAGAAAGAATCCTATCTTCTGCTGCAGAGCTCTTCTATCATCACGGCATCCGAGCTGTAGGTGTCGAAGAGGTGGCCAAACACGCAGCCACCACCAAGGCTGGTATTTATAGAAACTTTGAATCAAAAGATCATCTGATTGCCGCATGGCTTCAGCAACAAAATGATCGACATCGTGATTGGTGGTTAAGTATTTATGTCAAATACCCCAATGACCCTTTGAAACAAATCAAAGAAATTATTGATGGCATTAGTGAGTTATTACTCGTTAGCACGCGTGGGTGCCCTTTAACTAATTCATCTGTTGAGTTAACAGATGATGATCACATTGCTAGATCTGTTGTACTTGAACATAAGGCTTGGATTAGGAATGAATTAAAGTCTTTATGTAAACAAGCAAAAATTCCATCGCATGCCGCCTTAGCAGAAATGCTGTTTCTTTTGATGGAAGGCGCAAAAATTAGCACTAACTCATTTGAAACAAAAGGGCCTGCAAAGAATTTTGCTAGCTCAGCCAACGCTTTGGTAGAAGCCTACCAACAATCTCGACCATAAAACCGCATGACTCCATTTTTATACAAGGAAACTAATGAATCACCCTCACTTTAAAAAAGTAGCTCTAAGCCAACTGGCTATTTGTTTACTAGCAAGCTCAAGCATGGCTATAGCTGAATCTAAGATAGATAGCTCCAAGGACTCAGATGGTCCATTTTTACTAGCAGATACCTCTGCGGGTAAAGCGATCAAAGAAACTACTGGCGCAACAGTCTTTGGCTTATTTCAAGCAGGTTATTCCTATAACGATGTGACCACATCAGGTGATAAGAAAAAATCCCGCTCAAATACGATTGCCGGCCCTTCTGATGAAGGTCCTCAATTTAATGGGATGATTCTCTCAATTGAAAAATTACCAGAAGCCAACTTTATCCCTAGAATCACACCCTTACCTGGCCCTATGTCAGACAAGTATTCATGGGGATTTAGAGCAGACTTGCACTATGGTCGTGATGGCCTGATGTCTGCTGCTAATGGTATTGAAAACACTTGGCATCGCAACCAGGGAGCCTCCGGTATACCGCCTAATGCGAACCATATGAATTACTTATCATTCCCAATGGTTTACGCTCAAGCATACGCACCAATTGGTCTTGGTACTGCTATTACCACAGGTCGTTTTGGCGTTAATTTGGGTTATGAAATTCCGCCATCATGGCGCCAAGCTCCTAACTTCTTTTACTCAAGAACTTACGCCTTGGTTTCACAAATTGACCAAATTATTGGCACTCAAATTTCAACCAATTTAGTTCGCAATCAATACGGCATGTTGCTTGGTGAATTCGGATTCGGTAAAGGCTACCAATTAGGTCGTGATAACAATGATAGTAATAACGTCTTTGGTGTTTTGCGCTGGAGAAGCAACGACATGTCTAAGTTCATCACCTATAGCTTTATTGCTGGAGATGAGCAGACTGATTCGAGTCGCGCAAGCGAAGCAATGACTTGGTACCCTAACCACCCTATCAAAGCATCCACAGGTCAAAGAAGAGAGCAGCATTCACTTGTGGCTGGATTCATGCCCAATGCTCAATGGAAGATTGCTGGTGAACTTCTTTATGGCAAACAAGAGGGCTCTGGTGATGCAGAATGGGTCACCGGAGGTGACTTTAGAGGCGCCACCTATAAAGGCTTCAATGGTCACCTGACTTATAAAGCCTCAGAAACGATTCGTTATGGCCTACGCTATGAGATCTTTAAAGATCCTCAAGGTTTTGCTTTAACACCGCTAGGCACGCCTGGCGCTACTGTTCAAGCGATAACACTAGGTGCCAATATTGATCTAAGCAAAAATATAGTTTTAAGACCAGAATTAAGACATGATTGGGCAAAGACAACTAATGGCGGAGTTAAGTTCTTTGGCAATGTGCCTCATTTTGGACAATCAACTGCAACTGATAATCGACAAACAACAATCTCTGCAGATTTATTGTTTTACTTCTAATTTAGTTTCTGTTTGAACAGAACCGGTTTTAGCAACAGCTAGAACCGGTTTTTTTATTTCGTCTCGATATCCAATGGATAACCACGCCCAGAGTAATCGAAACCACCGATCTTATGCTCCACAACTCCTTGATGCGTAGGGCTAGCGTAATAAGCTCTGATCTCTTGAATCTTGCCATCAGGCGTGAATTGATACCACTCATCACCTCGTAATACTTGACCCATTTTTTTCTTGAAGTGGGTCCATTCAATTACGGCTTTTCCCGTTTCTGGATCACCCACAAAATTATCCACCGTCCAAAAAGAGCCCAACTCAGCAACACACTTAGCCCAACAATCGCCAATAGCAACAGAACCTTTTAAAACACCAAAGGGGCTACCCTCAGGAAAGTAATGAGTACCATCTTGGTTGAAGTAAGCTTGAACAGCTTTTGAGCTTCCAGTATTGCAAGCATCAAAATATTCTCGAATGGTTTTTTCCATTAAATCTTTAGTGAGCATTTTATTTTCTTTGTTAAATTTAAATAACTTTAAAAGGCTTTAAATCAGCCACAATCACTTAAGAAAAATATGCTTTCACATATCCTAGACCACCAAATTCAGCCAAGAATGTTTGTTGGGATTTAGCCGGATGAGCTTTGGTTAAGCCACCAGTCATGATGATTGATCCAGCCGGGATGCTTAACTCTCGTTGAGCCAAAAAATTAGCCAACCATGCAATGGATGCCAAAGGATCACCCATCGAGTTGGCCCCAATACCTGTATCTAATGTATGACCTTCTGACCACAATAAAACACCACTTAGACGAAGATCATCCACTTGAGATAATTTTTTGGGAGCACCCAAAACTACGCGGGCTCCAGAACTATTATCTGAAATGTTATCAACCAAAGAAAACTTATATTCTTTGTAGCGTGTATCAACTATTTCCAAAGCCGGCATCACTGCCTCAACATGACTCTGAATCGTATGACGAGTCTGCCCAGCACCAGAGATTTCTTGATTAATGAGAATCGCTATTTCTGGCTCAACGAGAGGATGAATTAATTCTTCAAATGGAATATATCCATCTAATGCGCCATCTTGCTGATTGAGTAAATGGCCTTTAGTTAAAACACCATAATTAGGCTCGGCAATATTCATCTGCGCTCTCATAGCAGCACTGGTATAACCTAACTTAAACCCAACACCCTCACTTGAACGACGGCGCAGTGTTGCTGCCTGAATAGCATAAGCATCTTCATTGCTTAAATGGGGGTGAGCAGAAGTCAAAGTCTCAATAGGTGTTTGAGTTTGCTCAGCTAGCCAAAGGCTAGCCGAAAGTGATTCAATTAAATCTGCAGACGACATAGTGCTCACCTTGAATGATTAGTTAAGACGCAGCTTTTGCTCTTGCTTCAATCTCAGCCTTACGCAAGATCGCAGCAGCAATACCACCAATACCCCAATTATCAGGCTTGCAATTAGCAATGTGAACTCGAATACGATTCTTGTCAGTTCCTAAGTGTTGAACTAAAACATTCGTCACACCTTCAATCACTTGATGATGTTGCTCTGCAGAACGACCTTCCATCAAAACCATCTCGACATAAGGCATCTCAACCTGGCCTCGCGGCTTAACTTTTAAAACTTCACTAGCTGGCTCGCCCTCAATACCCCAAAGATCTGGATCAATTTCTGTAACCCAAACTTCCAAACGATCTTTAGGGGCTGACAAAACATCAATCATCACTTTAGAAACATCACGAATGACATTTTTAAGAGTTTCTTTAGAGTGTCCCTGCAAAATATTGATATGTGCTACTGGCATGATGATTCCTTATTAAGGTAATTTATTGAAGTATTAAGGTAAACCACGGCGACGACCAGAATCTAACATCAAAGATGATCCAGCCATTGCATCAGCTTCAGGTGCTAATAACAAACAAATTCCCCATGCTACTTGCTGAGGAGTCGTAAATGCATGAATAGCAGACTCTTCTTTTAATTCATCAAATACTTCTTCAACAGAAATACCACGTTGTGCCGCACGAGCATTGGCTACGTTACGCAAACGCTCAGTATCTGCTGGGCCAGGTGCCACCAAGTGCGCTGTAATACCACGCCCACCCAGAGCCCAACTGAATTGACGCATTAAATTTGTTAAACCTGCATTAGCGACACCTGCTGTTGCGGCATAAGCAGTTGGCTCAAAACCATAGTGGCCCCCTACCGCCACCAAACGTGAGCCACGCACCAAGTGCGCATCAACCGCACGTTGCAAACGCATCATACCGCCTGCTTTGATATTAATTGCCTGTGAAAGCGCCAGTGGATTAGCTTCTAAAACACCACCTGCAACTGGAACACCTGCAGCGTGAACCACCATACGGACAGTGCGATTCATTTTGTTAACAACAGCTTTAATCTTTTCAATTGCAGAATCATCACCAATATCAGCAATGCAATAACTCATATGTTCCGAGCTATTCACCAACTTTTTTAAATCATCTTCTGATCGACCCACTGCAATTAAATGCAAGCCTGACTCAACTAAGCGTCGAGCAACTGTTTCACCTAAAGCACCAGTTGCACCAACCATAACTACTAATTCACGCTCTTGATTGGATGTTGTCATTTAAAACCTCTAAAAAAAATGGTCACTTAGCAAAGTACTAAGTGACCCATTCCAACTATTGAATAAAAAACTTAACTAACAATGGTTAAGAAAGATTCATGCAACTTACCAGTTGTATGATCTAAACCATAACCAAATTCATCAAATGTCCACTTGATTGGCTCCCAATCTGGGTATGGCTCGTAGCTTCCACAAAATGTTTCAAAACGGTTACCAGATGGATCCCATGCGTAAATGGTTGTGCCGCGTGTCACACCATGACGTGTTGGGCTAATGTCAACAGGTACTTTGTTCATACCAATGATGTCGGCAGCGCGTAACACTTTCTCCCATGACTCTAAGCGATAAGAAATGTGGTGCAGCTTACCTGGCTCTGGATGCTCTACAAACGCGATATCGTGGGCCTTATGTGAACAGCTCAAGAAGTAAGCAGCTGTGTGCTCACCATCTGGCGCCACCACATACTCAACCACTCTAAAACCTAACACTTTTGTAAATAATTCTTTATTGGCTTCAATGTTTGGGCCATAAAGCAAGCAATGGTCCATACGAATTGGAGCAATACCATGTTCAGCTGTCTTAGGATTCCATGGTGCAGGATTAACTAAACCAGAACCATTACCAACGTGGGTTTTCTCCGCATACAACTCAAAGAAGTGACCAGTTGGCGCCTGGAAACGCACACGCTCACCTGTCTCTAATAATTCACCAGCAGGAATACGCTCAGTTTTAACACCGTAAGCATTTAAGTCTTTTTCAAGCTGATTTAATGTTGCCACATTCAAAACTCTAAAACCAAAGAAATCAATACCAGCACGATCAGCTTGACGAATGATCACGCTATGATGATCACGCTCATCCCAACCTTTGAAGTAATGACGACCTGAAGCATCTTTACCAGTTTCCACCAAACCCAAAACATTTCTATAAAAATGTAATGCCTCTTCCAAATCTAATACGCGAATTTGTGCGTGACCTGGTCTTAATACGCCTGTCATTGCCATGTAAATCTCCTTATTATTTTCTTAAAAAAAGATATTTTTAAGAACTAATGAACACATATATTTAGCCTTCTGATTGTGATACTTATAAACCTTTAAATCAATCAGAATTTCCCCTATACACCCAGATATATTGCCGTAAAACCCTTTTCCCACAATGTCATCAAGGTGACTAATTAATTCAATTTTCCCAAAACATAATCCCGAAATTAATAAATCCAATAAAAAAGGGTCACTTTGAGGCGACCCATTTTTGAGAGCTAGAAATAATCAAATATTTGATGGTACTGAAGGCAATCCAGATAATGCCATTGCCAATTCTTTTTCATCATATTGCTCATCGGTTAACTCACCAGCGAAGTACTTTTGATAAGCAACCATGTCAAAGTGACCATGGCCACATAGATTAAAGACAATGGTCTCACTGCGCCCTTCTCTCTTACAGCGAAGAGCTTCTTCGATTGCTCCCTTGACGGCATGATTCGCCTCAGGTGCAGGCACAATGCCTTCAGCGCGAGCAAATAAAACACCCGCAGCAAAGCACTCGCCTTGTGTGTAAGAAGTCGCTTCAATCAAACCCAATTCTTTCACGTGAGAAACCAATGGCGCCATACCGTGATAACGCAAACCACCAGCATGGAATCCTGGTGGAGTAAAGGTTGAACCCAACGTATGCATTTTTGTAAGTGGTGTCAAATGTGCTGTATCACCAAAGTCATACGCATACTTACCACGTGTTAATGATGGACATGCAGCTGGCTCAACAGCCACAATTCTTGGCATCTTGCCACCACGCAAACCTTGACCGATAAATGGGAAAGCGATACCGGCAAAGTTAGAACCACCACCCGTACAACCCACCACGACATCAGCCTGAACATCAGCCATCTCCAACTGCTGAATAGTCTCAATACCTGTGACTGTCTGATGCAAAAGAACGTGATTCAACACTGATCCAAGAGCGTACTTAGTGTCATCTCTTTGAGCAGCTATTTCAACTGCTTCAGAAATAGCAATACCCAAACTACCAGGATGATCAGGTCTTTCTGCCAACACCTGACGTCCATAAGCAGTTTCTTGCGATGGCGACGCCACACAACGTCCGCCATAAGTTTCCATCACAGCCCGACGGTATGGCTTTTGATCATAAGAGACACGCACTTGGAATACCAAAACTTCTAAACCAAAAATGTTACCTGCAAAAGAAATTGAAGTACCCCATTGGCCTGCTCCAGTTTCAGTTGTTAATTTCTTAACCCCTTCTTGTGCATTGTAAAAAGCTTGCGGCACCGCAGTATTCGGTTTGTGACTGCCTGCAGGACTCACACCCTCATATTTATAGAAAATTTTTGCTGGTGTGCCTAAGGCTTTTTCTAGACGATGCGCGCGATACATCGGTGCTGGTCGCCATAATTTATAAACATCTTGAACTGGTTGAGGAATCTCAATATCTCTTTCTGTGCTCACCTCTTGGAGAATTAACTCCATTGGAAATAAAGGCGCTAAATCATCAGGACCTACCGGTTGCATGGTTCCTGGATGCAACACTGGGGGCAATGCCTTTGGTAAATCAGCTTGGATGTTGTACCAGGACTTAGGCATTTGGGACTCATCTAGTAAATATTTAGTTCTTTCAGACATCTCAGGCAATTCCTATATTTATTAATTTTTTGGCGAAGCTCTATTAAAACAAGATTATAAAGACTATGAAATAAGCATTTACCTGAGTCCCAAATAAATGAGCCAACCCGACCAGGTTGGCTCAATATCGCAAAAACCTCAATTAAGATTGCTGTTCTTGTGCAATCAGCTTTAATAAAGCCTTTCTCACTTTCACCGGGGCAATATCGTTACTCATTAACACTGGATTTAAGCCTAAAAAGTCAGTTGTGCCCATTTCCTGGTGAACCATCTCAAGAATAGGGATATCTTCAGTCTCAAAAGCTTCGTGCATCGCCTTGATTTTCATCTGGTTATATTCAGCATCTTCCTCAATATGGTTGCGGCGGGTAGCAAAGAAGTAATGTGTTGAATCTTCTGTTTCTGGGGTAGTTGTGTGTAAATCATATTGCCCCACACAATTTTCAAGATTTAATTGAACCTCTGGAGTTTGGGTTGCTCCCACTGATAACTGAATATGAGATGGTGGCGTCCAAGTAATATCAAAAAAGTGTCTTGCTTCTGTCTGAGGTTCTGGCAAAAACTGATTCAGAATTAACATCGCAGGAGTTTGTTTCCACTCCCAACCAGCGCGAACCATTCGGTCATTTTCTTGAATTTTTGGAATCAAAGGAGATAACTGCCCACGCGTAGAAATAATCTCACCATGCACATGATCAATATGGCTTAAGTCCATCACATTGTCGGTTAGTAATTGATAGTTGGCATTGACATGCATATACGTTTGGGCAACGCTGTTGGGGTGACCGCTCATTAACTCACCGTAGTCAGGCAACTTACTCGGATCTGCCACCTCATCCCCCATCCAAATCCAAATAAATCCATACTTTTCCATCAACGGAAAAGTTTGTACTTTTGCAGCCTTTGGAATCAAACCATTGCCGTGAGGGTTATGGGTACATTTACCCTCGCAATCAAATTGTAGAGCATGATACAAACAAGAAATATCATCACCAACACGTTTACCGAGGTGCAAGGGTGCAAATCGATGTGGACAACGGTCATGCATGGCAACCGGTGTGCCATCCATTTTTCGATAAATCAAAACTGGCTTGTTTAACAATGTTCGGTGAAATAACTCTTCACCCTTTACATCTTTGGATATAGCCGCCACATACCAACAGTTCATCAAAAATGGGCTGGTGGTCGTTTTCTGAAACTGAACTGTTTTTACTTCTGCATTCACAATAAGGCTCCTATGGATTAATACTTATTAATTAAAATCTAAAGTTAGTCTGGCAGATTGAGAACGTGAACAACAAGGCGTGAACATTTTTCTCAAATCTTTATCTTCATCACTCAAACAAACATCTCGATGATCTGGATCTCCATCAATGATCTGCATGACACATGTTCCACAAATACCCTGCTCACAAGAAAGAAGCACATCAACACCAGCATCAATTAAAGCTTGAGCAACAGTCACATCTGCAGGTACACGAAGGACTAGGCCAGTAGGTCGATATTCAACTTCAAAACTACCATCATCATCTTTTACGATGGGCTCAGATTTAAAAAATTCAAAATGAATTTGTGTCTCAGGCCAATCTAAATCTTTAGCCGTTTGAATCACATGATCCATAAACCCTTTAGGTCCGCATACATAAATATGCGTAGCAGGATCTGTATTTTTTAATATTTCAGACGCTTTTAATTTTTGTTCTTCAGGACCATCGTCAAAATGAAATTGCACTTTTGATGAAAAAGAAGATGCGCTAATTCTTTCTACAAAAGCTGTTCTTGAACGAGATCTTGAACAGTAATGCATTTCAAATGAAGCAGCTTCATCAGAAAGACTCTGAGCCATCGACAAAATAGGCGTGATGCCAATACCTCCTGCAAATAAAACAGAGTGCTTAGCAGCAGTTAAGGGGAAATGATTTTGGGGGTGGCTAATTCTTAATTTAGCTCCCAAAACAATCTCTTCATGCACACTCTTTGAACCACCCCGGCCATTGGTCTCCAATAAAACCCCAAGCTCATAAGCCTTGCGATTAGCAGATGAGCCACAAAGAGAGTAGGGTCGAATGAGCCCATTGGGTAACTGAATATCAATATGAGCACCAGCAGTGAATTTTGGTAAATCCTCACCCTTTGGATCCACTAACTCCAAGTACATAACGCCATCGGCAATTAATTCCTTCTTGTTTACCTTAAGCGCTAAGGTATCCCCAACTATTTGAGTGGCACTCATTCAAAATCTCTTTCAATATTCATATCAATTCACTATTTAAGTAATATATTTTTTATTTATTAAATAGATTGCAATTAGCATGCCAAGCTCAATAAATAATTTTATCTATATGATTAATATAAATATTTAAACTTAAATTGCTTGTTTACAATTAATTTTCCAGCTTATTTTTTAATCATTTAATTAAATTGTTATAAATCATGATTCATGCTTTAATGAATTTTTATTGATTGACATATCATGGCCAAAGTTAAAAAAAGAAGCCCTCTTAAAAATAGCGAGCAAGATCTTGATACAGAGCTTTTAGCTAGTCACCTGCACTTCTCACCAGATGATGGTCACATCCAACTGTTTGATCAACGCATGCTTCTCATGCATGCCTCTTCATTTGCTGAATTGAGAAGGGAAATGGTGACCTCCCTAGGTAGCCATAAAGCAAAAGAACTATTAAATCGTCTCGGCTACCAGCAAGGATTTGAAGATGGTCAGAGAATCAGAAAGCTAGATACCACTGACATGACCCAAACTCTCGCTCTTGGAGCCAGGCTCAGAGAAATTGAAGGGTTTGTACGAAACCACCCCGTTAAAACGATGAGCTGCGACATCGAACGTGGAGAATTTTATGGAGACTTTCATTGGGGCTCATCTTGGGAAGCTCATGCACATTTAGAACATTTTGGTATCAGCGGCACACCGGCCTGCTGGATCATGAATGGTTATGCTGATGGATTTAGTACAGCAGCCACTGGCATCCCTATTCATTGGCGAGAAACAGAATGTGCTGCCATGGGACATAAACAGTGTCGGGTGATTGGCAAACCTATTTCAGAATGGAATGATGAAAATACTGAGGAAACCAGCTTTTTACAAATTGACACTTTTGTTAGCAACCCCAGCGAACAAAACATCACCAAGCAACAAGAAGATGCATCATTTGAAGGGTTTGTAGGCGCTTCTGCTGGCTTTAATGCAGTGGCCAATCTTGTTAGAAAAGTTGCACCAACTGATTCAACGGTTTTATTTTTTGGTGAAAGTGGTGTTGGTAAAGAATGCTTTGCTAAAGCACTTCACTCCATCAGCCCTAGATCATCTCACCCTCTCATCTCAATCAACTGTGCGGCCATTCCGCCCGAACTCGTTGAAGCTGAATTATTTGGTGTTGAAAAAGGCGCTTTTACGGGCGCCGACAAATCCAGACCGGGTCGATTTGAAAGAGCCCATGGTGGCACTCTCTTCTTGGATGAAATTACCAGCTTGTCATTGGCTGCCCAAAGTAAAATTTTGCGCGCTATCCAAGAAAGAGAAATCGAACGCGTTGGTGGCACAGAAGTCATCAAAACAAATGTTCGTATCATTGCAGCATCGAATAGAGATCTTAGAACTGAAGTTGATGCGGGTAGATTTAGGCAAGACTTGTTTTATCGTCTGAATATCTTCCCAATTGACATACCGCCACTGCGTCAACGCCGTGAAGATATCCCTTTATTGGTTGCCCTTTTTTTACAAAGAAGCACATTGCGTTCGAATAAAAAAATACTCGGCCTTAGCTCTAATGCTTATGCTGCATTATGGGACTACGACTGGCCCGGCAATGTCAGAGAGCTTGAAAATATGATTGAACGGGGTGTGATTCTTGCTGAAGAAAATAGTGTGATTGATATTCAACACTTATTTACGTCTGGTGAAAAACTCAAAATTGATTCTTTTAACTTAAGTGCGAGTGGCTCACTGGTTAAAAGTGAATTAGCTGATAACAGCCTTGATGAAAAGCAAGCTTTAGCGGATAGCCTTTTAGACATGCTGCCATCCTTTGATCAAATTGAAAATCTAGTTTTTGAACGTGCGATGCAACTCAGTAATGGCAATATCTCTGCAGCGGCCAGACGTTTAAAAATGGGGCGCGCCCAAGTTGAATATCGCCTCAAAAAACATCAACTAATGGATAGCGGTAAGTAATTACCACAACTTATCCAACTTACCCAACTATCCTAACTTAACCACTATCAATGAAAACAAAAAAGGCGCACAAGACGCCTTTTTTGTTAGTGCTGAATCTAAGAATTTAGAAACCAATTCCAAATAGCCCATCAAGACCTGGCGTTTGAAAACGTAAACAGTCTTTATGACCAAGTCCGTTTTCAGCCAATGATTTGTCGTAATCTGGTTTGAATGGCTTATTGCCATTTAACCAAGTAACTTTTGACCAATCAATCTTGGCGAAGTCTGGATGTGCGCCATAAGACTGCGCCAAAGGACCAACAAATAAGTCACTAAACTTCATGCTTGGTGGCAATGGATAAGCAGCTGTGCCGTAAAACATCAAATGCTTATCCCAACCAACAAACAACAACTGATTGCCGTGGAATTTATCCACAGAATCTTTTGAAGGGAATTTATATTCCGAAATTGCTGCAACTGCCATAAATCCCCCTGTTAGTTTTTAGTTGCTTGATCACGCCATTTGGCGAAATTCTTTTGATCTTCTGACCCAACGAATGGACCATTCTCACGACCCCATTCAATACCATAGTAATCAGCAACAGCTCTGACTGGATCAAATCCTTCAACTGTTGGATTCGTTCCCTCAGGGAAATTTGTTCCCTGGAAGATCTGCTGCACAGGCAACCAAGATTGAACATACTTCTCTGGCTCATCATCAAAAATCTTATGGCAATGGCTTGAGCAGAACTGGAACTTCTCACCCATGTAAGTACCTTCGTCATAGGCTAACTGTGTTGGATCATCTGGCTCTGTATAGAACACAGGAATCTGACACACTTGGCAAATACGTGGCAAACCACTTGTAAAGAATGGCTTACCTTCGTCTTCCAACTTTTGGAAATACTCAAAACGTGGGCGATAGTATTTAGGGAAAGTCTCAGGATACTTAGCATCTAACCAATCTAACTCTTCTTTGCTTGGAATCCATGTGTGGAAGTTAGTCAAGAAGTTAGTACTATTGAATGTCAACCAAGCTTGGTGAGAAATATGACCCTTTTCTTTACGCACTTGTTCTACACACTCTGGCACCTTGATACCGTAACGTGCCAAGTCATTGAACAAGGCCATACCGTTACCTTCAAAATAGATCTCCCAAGCTTCTTTCCAGCTCATCACACGTTTAGGCAACATGTAATCTTGCATCATGCCAACGAGTGTTAAGAGGCGTACACCTCTCCAACACCATTTATCAATCCACTTCTGAACGATAGGCACGTTTTGTGGATCTTGTTCCAACATGAACTTGATTACTTCAAGACCTAAAGTCATGTGGCGTGATTCATCAGACTGTGCTGAGAAACCAAATGTCATCGCAGCCATGTCACCGTTGTATGCAGCACCAGATACAAATGGCACAAATAACAAGTTTGTTAATACATACTCAAATGAGAATGAGATCGCTGTAATAAACTCAAATGGACCAGCTGACAATGCATCTTCAAAGAATGACTTTGGTACTGAGTAGTACCACATGCGGTCAGCTTTGTGATGCCAGTCATCTAAACCGTTATAGAAACGGTTGTAGTTAGACATAGCGTGAATCTGTGTTTGTGCGTGACGTAATTCGTCAATAGATTGCATCTGGCAAGCTACTGAAGCACCAACACCTTTAAACTCACGGCCTAAACGACAGTAACCTTTGTGTGCTTCATATTCCAAAGGAGTAATACCATTTAACCATAATTTTAATGCATTCACATAACGAGCATCAGTAACAGTTAAGTGACCGTTGTTTTGTGAGAATGCATCAATGATTGCGTATAGTTTGCGCTCTTTTTCTGCTTGATATTTCCAGTAAGCGTCTACTGTCAAGCGGAATGGATCTTCCCATTTATCCCAGTCATGAATCTTGATACCCTCATAAGCCAACTGTGGATAAATATCTTCTTCTTTTTGGTAAGTTGCGTCCCAAGCTAGGTCGCGCGTCATCAAATGGTAGCGCTCTTTTAAACCTAACTTCTTTTTAACGTTCATATCCATGATTTATATCTCCGTCTCTAATTATTAGAAATTCAATTCGATGCCAATTTTCTTGGCACGCTCTTGTAACGCCAAAGAAACATCCGCCATCGCAGCATCAGCCTCCACACCTAAAGCAATTTTTGAAACTGGTACCAATGCAGCTTTGGCTTTCTTAGCCCAAGCACTTGCCCATTCGCTCAGCAAGGCTTTGTTCTCAGGTGATTCAGCAGCAGCAGCTTTAAGAACAGCATCAACCCACTTGGCTGTTTCAGCTTGCCAGTCAGCCATGAACACCGTCATCATGCCGATGGTTGGACCTGATTTAACTGCCCAAACACCATCAACAGCTTCTTTGTAGATCAATGGATATAGCAAACCATCTAATGCAAAGTTCTGAGCTACAAATAACTCCATCACATCACGAGTGACCAATGTTTCTTCTACAAACTGACGCAATGGCTGCCAATCAGCATCTTTTTCCCAAGAAGTTTTACCAGCCTTAAGATCTTCAACATCACCCAAAGCTAAGCCTAAGCGTGTTAGATACTGAGCAATACCTAAATGGTCAAAACTTGCAAAGGTACAAGCCTGGTTCAACGCTGTACCATAGGCATAAGCAGCCATCATGTTGTTATTCATGTTAGCGCCCCAAGCTACGTGACGCAAAGGCATGAGTGTTTTTAAAGCAACAGCTTTAACTTCAGCATTCAAAGAATTTTCTAGACCACGCTCTTCAATAAAATCAAAGCTCTTTTCAATCGCATCTTGCTGACGCGCACGAGCTTGAGTATATGTTCCGTAGTAGAACTGACGCGGATCTTTTAATACGTACCAATCTTTTAAAACAATCTTCGTACGGCGCACATCATGGATCTCACGCTCCGGATCCCACGTTGGTTTGTAGTGGAAGTTATCGGTAGGTTGTAGGTCATAAGTAGCTTCTTGATAACGAGAAGCTACTTTGTCGCCAAAACGCTTTTCAATATGCTTAAAGGTATTTCTAAGCGGCTTTAAGGCAATCGTTTGTAAATCAACTTGCATATTCTTGCTCCATAAAAGTGAAGACTTGCACTAAAAATAATATCTTTCGCATTATACTAATGCAAAGATCGTGCCAAATGTGATCTAGATCAATATATATGGGCTTGCTAGCCCCGTCATTCAGGGAAAACCACTAACCCTTCAACAACACTCAAAGTTACAAAATTGTAAGCCTTGTAACGCTAATGTTACAAATTTGTAACTTCCCTGACACACTCTATTTTTGATAGAAAATAGAGACTTACTTTTTGTCTTCTTTTTCCAATCGATAGGCTACTTGGCGACGGGTCACACCTAGCAATTCTGCTGCCTTAGTAATGTTGCCACTGGTTTTCTTAACCGCTGCTTCCATCAACATCAACTCGCAATTCTCTAAAGAAACACCATCCTTGATCATGGCTTCGATCAATGCATCAATCGAAGTCATATTTTGCGATCCAACTCGCCCCTGAACACTCAATTCAACTTCTTCAGAGAAGATATCAGCTACGCCGGCAAAAAGATGCTTAAGCTCTATCCGCTCATCTGATGGTGTCAGTAAGACACCTCGCTCCATCATATTCTCTAATTCACGAATATTTCCTGGCCAATCGTAACTCATCAACATACGCATGGCTTTATCTGTAACGCCTGATACTCTCTTATTGTGAAGTAGCGCGTATTTCTTAATAAATGCCTCTAGCAATAATGGGATATCTGCTTTTCTCTCTCGCAATGGCGGAATATTGACTGGATAAGCGTTTAGCCGATAGTAAAGGTCTGCTCTGAACTTTCCATCCTTCACTGCTTGCTGAAGATTGACGTTGGTTGCAGCAACCAAGCGAACATTTACCTTGCGCGTTTTGATATCACCTAGACGCTCTAATTCTCCACTTTCCAGAACGCGCAGTAATTTCACTTGAGCCGCCAGCGTTAAATCTCCAACCTCATCTAAAAATAATGTGCCGCCATCGGCTCTTTCAAAGCGCCCTGGACGTGATTGCTGGGCCCCTGTAAAGGCACCTTTTTCAACCCCAAATAATTCAGACTCCAACAAGTCATTCGGTATGGCTGCGCAATTTAATGCCACAAAGGGTTGATCTAAACGATCACTGTTGTCATGTATCCAGTGGGCAAATACTTCCTTACCAACTCCAGTTTCACCCAATAAAAGTACAGTGATTGGTTTTGCAGCCGCAGTTGATGCTAAATCCAGAGCTGCTTTAAAAGGCTCTGACTCGCCAATGATATTGGCTGGCAAAGCTTTCTTGCTTAAAGATGCTCGCAAGCTCACAACCTCTTCTTGCAAATCAATCAATCGACCTGCAATATTTTCTGGCTTGTAATACTTTAAATAATCTTCAGCGTCATCCCAATGCTCTAGAAGACGAGCCTCGATATAACAATGATGATCACCTTTGCAAACACATTTAGTTTCTTTAAAAATAACTGGACGCCCCACAAAGGTAGAGACATAACCAGATGCATAACCTACTTGTGTCCAACATTCTGCATCTGTACCAATGCCAAACTCTTCGAAATGGGTTTGAGCTTCCCAGGAGTTTTCCCAAACAAACTCGCCGGCAAATTTGCCATTAGGAATATCCATTTCAAGCTTTCGCTTTTCAACACGAACCATGCCTTTAAAAGAATGGAGTGCTGGCCCCAACATGATTCCTGCTTCAGGAGAATCATTACTAGGAAGATCCTTTGCTAATTCCGCATCACGAACTCCTGATGCATAACCCAGACGCACCAAGAGACCTCTAGCACGCTCCAAACCTAATGACTGAATCATTTCATTACGAAATGCCCCCATTGCAGAGACATGCATCAGCATCATGCGATTTTCACCTAACCAAATCTCACCTGTATCAAATGAAAATTTGAGTTTTGATCGCAAATCAACGAGTTCTTGTTCAAGAACTTTCTTCAATCATGTCTCCAGTTATTTAGCTTTTCTATTACTGCTATTTTCGCTTATTTTTACAATTTTGTAACAATAAAAAAACCCTCAAGAACAAAGCCCTTGAGGGTTTAAAGATAGGCTGAGTAACCTCAACCTAAATCACACAGAAACTATATTAGTCACCGCCACGCATAAATTGCACTTGGAACTTAGCAGGTGGGCTTAACTTAGGATCGATCAAACCTTTGAATTGACCTGTTGTGCAACGCTTAGATTGCAAGTCAACCAATGAGAATGAGTCATCGATAGGAATACCAGATCCTTTGTTTACAGGGTGGTGGAAGTCTGGGTGAGCTTTACCAATCGTAAATGTCTTCCAGATTTCGCCTTTCTTATCGTAAATCACACTACGGTTAATCGTGTTAGTTTGAGCATCAATGTAAAGCAAACGCTTACCGATTGGGCTTGGATCAACTGGAGCACCCTCAACTGCGTAAACTTTACGTAACTGCCATGTAATCTTCTGGAAACAACCACCTTGACCATTGAAGTCAACAAACTTGTAGCCATCTGATTCAGCAGGCATATCAGTCGCTAACTGCAAATTGTTATGGTAGTAATAAGGCATCATGATTGTCTTGGCACCTAGGAACTTCCATGTGTATGCAGATAGACGGTCGTTATAACCCTCAAAGTCTTGAATCATCAAATCAGCACCCAAGAATGAGTCTGTTACTTGACCAGTTGCCAAACGACGTACACGACGTTGGAAACCTAAGTACAAATAAGCATCATCTTTCTTAGAGTCATCTTCGTAACGTTGAATCAACAACTGTGTATTTTTCAAGTCAGGTGGAGATTCAACAGTCATGTAAATAGCACGGAACAAGTTTGAAGCGTTACCAGGAACGTTTGGCTTTGGCTCATGCTCAACACGGTGAGTAAAGTTCAAGAAATTAAAATGTACTTTCAATGTCTTATCAACTTGACCTGTTGCTAGGTTACGGTATTTCCAGTAGAAAGGAGAAATAGTACCGTTATCACCCCAGTTCACACCGTACTTGTAGTTCCACATGATCTTCTCAGCAGCACGTGGATCACTTAATGATGGCTCATCCAAGAATGGACGACCAGCAACGTAACCCTCGATATCACCAAGCTTAGGACCCAACTTAGCTTTATTCATGTTGGCACGTGAAGCCTCAACATATGGCTTGTTCATGTCAAATGAAGTTGTCTTAGCGATTGGCATTTCTGTCCAACCACGTTTAACCATGTCATACATCGCAGGATCTAATGTGTCTTTGAACTGATCAACGTTTTTAGCCGTTAGAACAGTACCTTCAGTTAGACCTGGGAATGTTGGAGCACCATTCTTGTACGGGAAGAATGATCTTTCCAAGTCTGCTTCGCTAGCAGCAAACGCTGTACTAACAGCGGTTACTGCCATCAAAGCTACTACGATTGCGGAAAATTTTGTTTTCATTGTTAATTAACTCCTAGATTAAAACTTGTAACGCATTGTTGCGAAGATCTCGTTTTGACCAAACGCTGTACCAATCGGACCCGCACGGAAACGACCTAGAGGCTCTGAATTTGATAAGCCTGTTGTTTGACCAACACCTTGACCAATTGATGTGTATGGATCAAACGGATTTGAGTTTCTAGCATCATCAAACTGATGTTGCTGCTGACTTGGACCAAATTTGTAATTAGCACCAAACTTGAACTTCAAGTTATCAGTTGCGGACCACTCAACTGCTGGAGCAACCACGTTTGCACCGGCACGGAAATCACGGGCAAAAATGACTTCTGGGCTCAAACGATCTTGCATCAAGAAAGCCTTCATCAACAATGTTGCAACAACGTTGTCTTTCCAATCAGCCATACCATATTTTCCATACAAACCTTGATACAGCTCATGATCAAAAATATGCTGATAGAACAACTGGCCTGAGAACAATACGGTGCGCTCGGTACTGATGAACGGCACAAACGTTGGACGGTCAAAGCCAATCACTGAACGCCATACATTGTTCTTAGAGTACAACTCTGGACGAGATGTATTGGTAAATTCCTCACCACTTGTGTAAGCACCTTCTAAACGCATTGCGCCACCAAGTGACTCAATCTGGAAGTCCATTGAACCGCCAACCAAGTTAACACGTGGATAAACTAGATCAAATGCAATCAAGTATGGGTTTGTTGCATTTGTTACACCCGTAAAGCCATTTGTTGCCCCCTTGCCGCCGCGCAAAGATGGCAACTGCGAACGATATGTCAAAGCATTCAATGAGAAGCTCAAGCCATCTTGAGTAACACCCTCAAACTTTATACCTAATTGAGTATTGTCTAAACTCCAGTTTGGTAAATCTGCATTACGAATACCGATGACACCTGGACCAAAATTAGTTGCCAATCCACCATAACCTTGTCCAAGAGGAACTCCAGCACCCATTGTTCCAAATCCGGTTAATGGATTATTGCCTGTAGTAAAACCAGCAGCCGCAAAGTTACCAACTGTACAACCGTTGTCCCAACAGTTAGCCATCGCCCGGAAGAAGTTTCCCGCATCTAAAATACTGTTAGGCGTACCACCTTGACCTAAATTATTTGGGCGGAATTTATCAAAATTCCAAACAACAGAGATGTTACGGTCCTGCATTGTTTCGTTACCACCCATGCGGTACTCAGCTTGAGCGATCCACATTGGAATACGAATGTCTTGCAACTCATCATAGATGTTGTTACGAGAGTAGTCAACTGGGTTGATCACGTCAAGAACACGGAATAAGTCTGTACGACCCCAAACAACTTGTTGTTTACCAATCTTCAAGAAAGTGCTTTCGCCACCATTCATACCGATTGACTTGGTAACATAAGCTTCACGAATGAAATCTAAACGATCATTGAATTCTGGCATTGCCAATTCAGATTTCTTCTTGTCACCATAACCACCAAAGTCACGGCAACCACGTGAGTCATAGTCGCAAGGACGAACTGGAACTGCCAAACCAACACCACCTGTTGAATTGGAGTTATTCCATCCAGCACCAAGAATTTGAAGGCCTTGGTTTAGATTATTTGTGTATTGATCAACAAAAGTATTAGTTGGTTGCGCTCCAGCAAGGGCTTGAGCAACTGTATCCCCTATGCCACCACCATAAGGGACCATAGCAGGAGCGTACGGGCCTAAACCAGGGCCACCTTGACTTATAATAACTGCATTACCTGCCGGACCTGTCGCATTACCCATCTGCACAGCGCCACCAGCATTCTTACCAAATTCGCTATCGTTTAAGTCATACACACCATCGTATGTGCCACGCAAGATACCGCGGAACCTCCAACCATCGTTAAGATTCTTAGCCATCTCTGACTGGAAAGTGTTACGGAACTTAGACAAGCCTACGCTTTCACGTTTAGCTGTGTGGTTCTCGTAGAAATTTTCTACATTCCATGGATCACCACTTGTCAAACCTAAGTCTGGCAAGTTCTGCGCTACAACGCTAACACTCGCAACAGCTAATACAGTCGCAAGAACTACGTTCTTAGGCTGTAAGGCTTTGCGCCATTTTTTATTAATCATAACTACTCTCCTTAACGATCGGACTTACTAAATGAATACACAAAAATACAAATTTATTACCGTTAAAATAATGGTTTCTCGAGATTTTCTATGTAGGGAGTTTTCCCATCAGTAATAACCCCTAACTATCTCGAGATTTTCTTATCTCATTGTTTTTAATTGGTTTTTTATTAATTTATCTCTATTTAATAGTACTTGTTTGTAGGTGGCGTTGTTTTTACGCAACTACCACCCTTTAAATATTTAATTGTTTTGCAATATGCCATCCGCATCACGATGTATACCTGTGATGAACTTTGGCTTAAATGCCATTACCCAAGCTGGTACTAAAAGCACGGCGGCAACAGCATTCAAGGCCAACATCACAGTTAACAAAAGTGCTGCATCTGATTGGAAACGTAGGTCAGATAGAATCACCCACATGATCACACCAGCAATCAATGTTGCTGCAGTAAAGCCTACCGCTAAACCTGTTGTGCTCAATGCGCGCAACACAGCTTCACGAAGATCTTGTAGCTCTTCATATTCCTCACGAATACGGTCCATGATGTACACCGCGTAGTCAATACCTACACCCACGCCCACCGCAATCACAGGAATCGTATTCACACTAATACCAATGTTCATAAAGCCCATGTAACCGTAGGTCAAGATCGTTGCATACAACATTGGCAACACCATCAACCAACCAGCATGAAGCGACTCGTAATAGAACATCACGAAGATAAATGCCATGATCATCACTACTGGTGTAATGATCATTGTGTCAACAAAGTTTTCTTCATCGATCGCTGCACTCACACCAATGATGCCGCCACCCAATAGCAATTCAAAGTTTTCAACGGTACCGTTGATTTCTTTAACAAACTCTTTTGAGTTAGTCACGATACGTTTTAAAGTTGTTGCTTGGTGATCCTTATAGAAGAATGACAAAACAGCATCTGTACCTTGTGGGTTCATGAACTCTTTCATCGCACCCGGAATTGGGCTAGAAAGTTCATAAGCAGACATCAAACCAGCTACTTCAAGTTGCGTATCAGGAATTTGAGCCCAACGAGGGTCACCACTGTGAGTCAACATATTCACTTGACGAATCAACCCTGGTACAGCTTTGTATCCACCCAACTCAGGATCACGAACCATCATCTTGTCGCCAAACTGCTCCATTGCATGAACCACTTCAGGTCTCTGAATACCATTCTCATCTTTGGTTCTAGCGACTACAAATAATTCTTCAGATCCGGGGAAATGTTCGTTGATAGATTTAGCAGAAATGTTGTAGTCATGAGTGCGGTTCAAAATTGGAGAACCTGGCTCAGACTCACCGAATTTCACTTGCGCCATGAAATAAGTTGCAATCACAACTGCAATCGCTGTACCAATCAAACCAATCTTAATATTCAGCGGATTAACCAATACCTTAGCGAAGTTATAAAGAACCGCTGTTGTTGCTGAACGGTTATTTTCTTTCTTCTTAGGAGCAGGCAATACAGTCAAGAACAATGGCACCATGAAGTGCACTGTGAAAATCACTGAGAAACCCCAGAAACCAGCGTAGTAGCCCAACTTAATGTTGATTGGAGCGGCGCCCAAAGCGATCACAAAAATACCAATCGCATCAATCGTAATAGCCAATGAACCTGGTCTAAATAAAGCATCTAAAGCATTACGAGCAGCCTTCTTACCATCTTTGGTGAGCTCTAGCTCATAGTAATAACGCTCAACTAACTGCACACCATGAGATGTTGCACGAGCTGCGATCAAGAACGGAATTGGCATAGACAATGGGTCTAGTGTGTAGCCCAAAATAGTCATGAAGCCCAAGCCCCAAGCTGATGACAAACAGATACCTAACAAAGGTAATGCCACACCATAAAAACGACGGAAGTAAATCACCAACAAACCAAAAATCAAGGCTGCTGTGTAAAGCAAAATTTGTAGAATTTGATTTAAGTATGTATATACCCAACCTGTTAAAACTGGCAAACCTGTTGCATGAATTTTTGCGAAATCATTTTCGTACTTCGCACGCAAATCTGTTAACTCTGCAAACGTTTTACGGTAATCAACATCACCACCTTCGTTCATCTGGCCTTTGATAATCGCAGACTTCAAATCTGGAGAAACCATCAAGCCATAAACACGTGGATTAGCCATCACATCACGCTTCATTTGCTCAAGTTCTGCTGGGCTTAACTTTGGTGCTGTTGGATCAAAATACAAAGCAGATTTAATACTGCCTGTTTCATCCAATGTCACCTTACGTGTTAGACGGTGTGTCAAGCTACTCACCAAGTTATGGTTAACGCCTGGCAAGCTATCAACACCTTGAGTGAGGTTTTCAATCAACTGCAAAGTTTCATTTGTGAAAATGTCACCTTCTTTAACCTCGACACTGACAACTACAGCACTAGCACCACCGAAGTCATCTTTAATTTCATTATGTAACTTAATAAAAGAGTGGCTTTGTGGCAACAGGTCTTCAAAGTCCGTACCCATTCGCAAGTTAGGCAAAAGGGCAGCAAAACCAATACTGATTGCAAAAATAATCCCAAGAACAATTTTCGGATTATCAAATAGCCATTCTTCACCAACGTGAAGGATATGAGTTAGTTTCTTTTTCACTTTTTATTCCTAGTTCTTAGCTGTTACTAATTTCCATGCGCCATTACCACCAGCAACAAGGAAACTGTCATTACCCACCTTAGCAACACCCTTTAGATAAGGTGCGCCAAAGTTCTCAATTTTCACTGGAGTCCACTGTGAGCCATTTAACTTCATCACTGTTCCACCTAAGCCCACGCTGTAAACACGGCCATCTAAATTAACAAATCCAAATTGAGATAAGCCCGTAGGATTTTTAGTGCTCTCCCAGCTTGCGCCACCATCTTTGGTGCGCATGATGATGCCAGTCAAACTAGATACATAGCCTTCTTTAGCATTCACAAACAAAGAAGCGTAAGGGTAAAACTCTGGGCCAATCGATGAGGCTTTCCAAGTGGCGCCACCATCAGTACTCTTTTTGAAAGCTCCAAACTCACCAGTCACAACAATTGTTTGCGCGTCAATCACTTGAACAGTGTTAAACATCGCATCTTCACCAGTACTATCTGTCTTCCATGAGCCGCCACGATTAGTACTGCTAGAAATTGAAGAGTTGCTTCCAACTACCCAATAGGTATTACCAACGCCACAAGTCAGACCTAAAGGTCTCATACTTTCAGGAGTTTTTTGTGATGCCCAAGTTTGGCCGTTATCTGTTGATGACCAAACTTTCTTGTAGAAATCTAATGCCACAAAGCTACCGTCAGGGCATGTTGCTGCATCAATCAATGAAACAATTCCCTTGAGTTCAACGCGAGATGGTTTAGATCCATCGTGCGGCAATACAGCAACTGTATTTTTGCCAACAATCACTGCTGCTTTTTGATTAGATGCAACACCTTGAAACTGATCCACACGGGTAGCAACATTCTCTAGCGTGGCTTCCACCGCGACAGATTCTTGCTTTGCACCACATGCTGACAGCAATGTGCTAACCGCTAGAAAAGCTCCAGCACTCTTTAAATATTTAAAGTTCATAAAAATTCCGACTAATTAAGGTAATCTCGAGATTATTTTTCTATTGAATGGCTTTTGGGGCAATGCGTATATACCCTAAGAAACCCCTTGAATGTCTTTCAAATCAAGTATCAAGAGGCCTCTCAATTTAAGCATTTCTCTAAAAAAATAGGCTTTTTACAACTTTTACTAAGTTACAGGCAGTTTTCTTTCGCCAACAATGCGCTCAACTTGTTGCGCTATTGCCAAAAGTCGGGCATCAGAACCGCATTTTGAAACAATTGTTACACCAAATGGGATGAAATTGGAGCCTAAACCACAAGGAATAGCTACAACTGGCGCGCCTGATTTACCCGTCAACTTGGCAGCTGCCCCCATGGGGGCAATTAACACATCCACATCAAACATATCTATCGCAGCATCAATGCCTGCTGTCACAGAAAGAGTTATGTCTCGGGCGCGATCTGTTTGATATTGTGGATCATCGATCCCTGTAGTCTCATTCGAGGCAAGCAATAATGATTGTCCGTAGGGAATATATTCTGGATGCGCCTCATTCCATGTAATCAAAGTTTGCATCGAATCAATTCCACACGGAGATCCATTCTCTTTTAGAAACGCATTCAAAGCTGCTTTGAACTCTGTTCTGAAAACACTGGAGCGTACTTCTTGTAATTGCTCTGCACTCGGTAAATCACATGGATCAATGATCGTTGCGCCAGCTACTGATAATTTCTTCAACACATTCTCAAAAAATGGCATCACTGCAAGAAACTCTTCTCGATCCGCTATTTGTCTGCGCATCACGCCCACTCTTATATGCTTCAACCCTTCACAGCTCAAACTACCGAGAATAGTTTTGGAAGAAATTAAAGAAGCTGTGTCTGCCATATCAGGTCCAACCAAAACACTGGCGACCAAGGCAGCATCTTCAACCGAACGAGTTAATGGCCCTGGAGAGTCCTGGCTGGGTACCAAAGGCACAACCCCTGCTCGACTAACGAGCCCAACCGTAGGCTTATATCCCACCACTGAAGAATATGATGCCGGTGTTTGAATCGAGTTTTGCGTTTCACTACCGATTGCAAACATACATAGAGATGCAGCAACTGCTGCCGCAGATCCGACACTAGAACCTTGTCCGCGACCGTACTCGATGCCATGTGGATTTTTAACAATGCCACCATTACCACTGTAAGCAGACGGCATCACATCAGAAACGAAATCTGCAAACTCTGTCAGATTTGTTTTACCCAACACAATGGCGCCAGCTGAACGCAAACGCTTGACTAGCGTTGCATCACCAGCAGGCTGAAAGTTTCTCAAAGCAGCTGCACCAGCGGCTGCTTTCATCCCATCCCCGGTCAAGATATTATCTTTTAGAAGAACGGGTATGCCATGCAAAACCTGAAGATCTTCACCTCTTGCGATAGCTTCATCAGCCTTCTTTGCATCATCGATTGCTCGCAATGAAACTTCACGAACAGCATTAATTGCTGGGCCGTTTTGACTAATATTATTTATTCGAGATAAATACCAATTAACGGCATCAACAACTGATAAGCGCTTCGCAAGATACAAAGCACGCAACTCAGCAATCGATCCTTGCATCAAAATATTTTCAATATCTTTTGTCATCATGATGCTCAATACCTTTTAATGATGCTCGCACTAACCACTAATCATTTTTCAAAAGAAACGATCAAAATAAATTCTCTCTTGAGGAACCGCGTGACTCTCACGTAAAAAATCCATCACTGCCTGAGTCATGACCGGTGGGCCTGCAATATAAAAATCTGAATTGGCATAATCCAAATCTTCAAAACCATGCATTACTTCATGAATAAATCCTGTTCGACCTGGCCATGGATTCGTTGCATCACTGACTGCCCCAGAAACGCTGGGGACAAACTGAAGTTGCTGATTAAATTCAGGCAATTGTTGTAGCATCGCCTCACCACAAATATCACGTGGCTCACGACCGCCATAGAAGAAAGTCAAATGTTCTTCACGACTCTTTGATTTTTGAGACCACGCACGAGCAATTGATAGCATTGGCGCCAGACCAGATCCCCCAGCGACGCAAACAAGATCACGCTCACTTTCAGATCGATAATAGGCTTTTCCAAATGGCCCATCTAAACCTATTTCATCCCCTAATGTCAGTGCATCAAATAACACTTGTGTACCAACACCTTGGGGTACTCTACGAATCATAAAAGACCAAACACCATCATCATTGGGCAAATTGGACATTGAATAAGCTCGCTCTCCAGAAACGCCGGGGAGCTGCAACATGGCATATTGCCCAGGAATAAAAGTGGCTGGGGATACTGCTTGAAATTGAAACTCACGAATGTCATGAGTCACATCCGTTACTTTTATTAGTTTTACTTTTAATCTTGTTGGTGGAAACTTTGCAGGAGCGTCCTCTTCTAATCTAACTTTCATCACGCAATCAGTCAAAGGTAAACACTGACAAGCTAATTGACGGCCTTTCTTTCGATCTCGCTCTGACAAACCAGGTGCTGTATCAGACAACACTTTTATCTCACCGCTCACCAATTCAAACTTACAAGTCCCGCATGAGCCCACATTGCATTCATAAGGCAAATTTAAATTTGCCCTCAAGCCAGCTCTTAACAGGGAGTCATCAGACCCGCACTCAAAAGCAAGTTCAGAATCAGCAATCGTGATACGTGCCATTATGAGGAGACCTTATCTAAATGAACAAAAACGTCATCACCAACAAGAATTGGTTGATAAGTTTTTAAATGAACGGAGCAAGGTGCTGAAATAGCCTTACCTGTTGCAATTTCAAATGCACCTTGATGAAAAGGACACTCAACGACACCATCCTCAATCTCACCTTCACATAAAGAGGCCTTGCCATGTGTGCATGTGTCATCAGTCACAAAAATTTGACCTTCTATTTTAAAAACTGCTAAAGGTGGTCTTTCTGGCAAATTAATTTGTAAGCCATTGCCCTCGGCCACGTCAGCCACCTGACACAAACGAATAGCATCTTGTGTTTCCACTGAATTACTTCCACTCATACTTCTTCCTAATTCCAAATTAAACAAAACTTATGGCAAAGTTTTCCAATCCGCATCTAAGGGACTTAACAACTTGAGCGTTAAAGAAACATGTTGGAACTTCCAAACACCGTTGATTCTTTTAACCCGCGAAGTATAGGTACCACCCACCCAATGGGCTTTTGCTGGCTCTTGGTTTTCACTCACCCGAGCTAATTCCCAAAGATACCAATCACATGTGGCTTCATCACCAGATTCATCAATAGCGATCTTCGGAGAAATCATGTAATGCAAAGACCAATGAATAGCATTTTTAGCTATTTCAGACAAACCTTCAGCAATATTTTTAGCCCCAGAATATTGACCAAATCCATTGGCTTCCCAAATGGCGTCATCTGCAAAAAGTGAACCTAAAATAACTGGGTCATTCTTAAGATCTGCACCTTCAGCGTAACGTGCGACCATAGTTCTGATCACCTCCATGCTCTCAAGCTTATCAAGGCGCTTTAACAGATTTGCATCAGACATTCATATCTCCTGGAGCTTAAAAAATAGTTACTTGTACTTACTCAAGCTCATCAAACGCAATGGTGGATAGGCAATGACTGAAAAAATTAAAGCTGAGAAAAACTCAATTTTGATAATTGAATTTAAAACGTAATGCGCCAAAATAAAACCAGCAGCACAAACCAAAATACCTGACCAATTAAATGATTCGCTTTTATTAATCTGGCGCTGTGATTCATTCAACCTTGGATGCACAATAAAGTAATCAGCAATAATGATTCCTGAAATACAAGTGGTCAAAATACCAAGAATGGTAATAAATGAATTAAACCAATCCAAAATTGAGCCCAACAACATCAAGATCGCAATCACGTTAGCCAAGATTACAAACATCAAACGGCCCGGCCTCCAATTTAAAGCAGCGTCCATTAAATTGGTTAATGAAAGTGATGCGCTATAAGTATTTAATACTTGAGCTTTAGCCTGAGCCAACAACATCAAAATGGCACCTAAGACACCCCCAAACACAATAAAGGCAGCAGCAACACTATCTGGACTCTCAAGCGCCATTTTTTGAGCGGCTTCCTGCGTCATACCCGTACTGATGTAATAGGTCACTAATTCACTCATACCTGCATACATAACAGCACCGCCAATAAACAGCATGCCAATATCCATGAATGCATTGCCTAAAAAAGCAGCAATCGCTACATCTTTGGAACGGCGTGCATAACGACCCAAATCACCATCAATCAGTGCCAAGGCGCCTGCTGATCCAATTAAGATATTCACACAAAAAGCGAGCTTGTCGCCCCATGTTGCAGCGTGCATCGCTGTTAATACCTCAATGGGCAACTGAGAAGTAAAACTTGCAACATCAGCAACGGAATAAGTCGATGCCCCAACAACACCCCACATGATGTAGACCAATACAGCTAAAAACAAAACCACCAGCCATGAAGAAACTTTTGTCACCAAGCCAAAACCAAAGGCGGTTAAAAGAATCCAGCTTAAAGTGAGTAAGCCGTAAATCAACACTTGCATTTGGAGTGAATCAGCAACCCCAAAATAAAAGAGGAGGCCTTTATATAAAAGTACATTCTCTAAAGCAATAAAACCAATAATCATGAAGCCAAAAATAATGGCCGTAATCATCGAACCATTTTTTCCAAAACCATGAATTCGAGACATCACTGTGCTGGATAAACCGGTTTTATAGGCAATATGCCCAACACCCCAACCCAACAATGCGCCGATCACCATCACGATGAATCCACCTAATAAGGCAATGGGCATACCTGCGACAAATGCAGTTAATGCGCCTATAAACAACTGTATTAACGTTGTCACGATTCCAACTGTATTCCAGGAAAGCTGTAACCAACCCTGCCTGTCTGATGCTGGAACCATCTCCAGTGCGTGATCTTCAATTGATGCGGCTATGCTATTTGTCTCTGTCATTTTTGGCTCGCTTCTTGATTATTAGTTTCAAATAAGAACGGTATCGTTTTAGGATACCGTTCAAACCATACTTAACAAGTTATCAACCTCTTACATCACCATGTTCGGCGACGAATCTACTTTCATCAAAACTATGTGGCACTTTAGGGTCACCTTTATAGAGTTCAATGTGTGGAGCAATTTCCGCCAAAGACAATGCCAAGGTGAATAGTCGAAATGAATCAGCAGGCAATTCATTCAGAGGAAATTTATCAACATGCGCCAATATCTCCTCCAAACGCGGCAACATCGCATCATAGAATGCTTGTAACTCGCCTGTTGAAGAATTGATACGCTTTTTTTGACGTTCATTTTGTGTTGCCAAAGCCCACTGTGGAACCAATGTTTCCAACGTTTCAAATGATTTTGGCAAAGATGTTGCAGTTGTTGTTGAATTCATAATTAATACTCGCTTACTTAGAGTGAATAAAGTTTTCTAATGTATGGTAGCCATGGCGAATCAAAATCTCTTCGTCCTGTAAGTGCATAAACTTCTTAGCACCTGACTCCATTGCGATTTGTGTATCTTCCATTGTTGCCGTGTCTTCCAACCACGCATTACGCTGTAAGCACTGCGCGAACTCCAGAGCCCAACGTTGTGAGTTGGTTTTTGGTTCAGCTAAATAATATTTACCTTCCCACAAAGTTTTACCAGAGCCCATTGGCCAGAATTGATGTGTAAACCAAATATTCTCTGCCACATGCACTAGCAAATTAGGGAACAATACGGACAACTCAAATGAGAAATCTTCGCGACGAGATGGATTAATACTTGCTGGCAACATACTTGCGCCACGCTTAGCAACCAAAGAAGCTGCTGCCAATCCGTTGGCAATTTTTGCAACAGGTGTTGGTTCACTTTTCAATGACAAACAAATAGCTGTTGTGCGATGAGGTCCCATTAATTGAACATCTGATAATCCTGATGAGAAAGCATTTGGGAATGAGCCTGCATGAATTGTTGCAACGTGATAGGCTTCAGCAAATGCATCATGAGCCACCTTCCAATTGCAATCCAAATAGGTGTAGTAGCTAAAACATTTTGTTAATTTGTCATATGGGAAACCACTTAAATGTTTACCCATGTCACCCAAGTACTCCTTGAGTGGGGTCACTTCTGGTGCTGGATCTAAATTAACAAAAATGAAACCTTCCCACACATCTGTGTGTACTTTTGTTAAATCATTTTCTTCACGTGTAAAACATGGTGAAAACTTTTCTTCTTCAGGCACATCGACCAAAGCGCCCTCAGCGTTATAAACCCATCCATGAAAACGACAAGTAACAACGGCTGCCTTACTCTTACCAAATGTCTCTTCTCCTGACTCCACCACCACCTTATTGCCGCGGTGCGAGCAAGCATTATGGAAGCCACGAATCTTTTGATCTTTACCGCGAATCAAAATAACAGAAGTTTTTGCAAAGCCCAGTTTCTTAACTTTGTAATCGCCAACATTAGCTATTTCTTCAACACGGCCAACCTTTAACCATGTTTTCATGAAAACTTTTTCACGTTCAATTTCATAAAATTCAGGTGAGATACAAGATTCAACTGGTACCGGACCCGTTCCTAATTCTGGATATTTTTTTGCCCACTTCAATTCTGTTGGTGCGTTCATCATTTTCCTTTCAATGAAAAAAACTACTTCAAAATCTATCTTTAAAAAATGTTATTAATTTGGCAAGCCATATTGCTCTCGAACCAATTGACCAATTCCTAACCTATCAATAATTGACATTGGGCACATGAAGGTCACACGCACAACACCTGGTAAACGACTGATCTCAATCGACCCTGCAATCGTTGCACGATTTAAGATCTCATCACGAGAAATTCCTGTTATCTTTGCGGCACGATCTAAGCCCACATGAGTTGCCTCATTCAAAGTTCTACCGCTACCGATAAAAGTAATTGGTGCATTCACTTCAACATGCTTTTGACCATATTTTTTTGCCAAAGCTTGCACGGCCTTCAATTGCTCTGCATTCATGGGTCTAGCCATTGGTGGCAAATCATCTAAACGTTGCAACAAAATAGGGCCATCTAACTCTAATTTTTTGATCACGCTAACTTCTAGCTCCACTTCACCTGATACATCAGTAGCGTGGCCAGCGATTTCGCCGTTGCCTTGCTGAGCATGCATGTCCCCCATATAAACACCAGCACCAGGCACCTTCACTGGACAAATCAATATCGCACCTTCGCGTACTGAATTGGTATCCATATGACCGTCTGTTTTGTGTTTATTTAACTCTTCTTGCGACATCGCATATTTATGCGGAGCATCTACCAAGAATGAACCAAAATCACCTGCGTTATGTGAATCAGGTAAATCTCTTGATGGGGTTGTGCCGATATTTCCTAAAAATGGTTGCATATGAGCAGCCAACCCCGAAATATCAGAACGCGCCAAAGACAAAATGGAATGTTGCTCAGAATTATCTGGAATCAGTGCGTGTAATTTTGGAGATTCTGCTAAACGATTAGCAACATCTTGATCAACCGTTAAAGAAACTTGATTCGCCTCATCTAAAACAATCACATAACCATTTGAAAACTTAAATGCATTCACCTCTGCACCGCAGTTATCGCAATGCACAGCATCATCACCAATCCCCTCAATATGGCTTGCAGGACTGACTGTGCCACAGCTATTACAGAGCTTTGCCACAAAGGGATCACCAACATAGCGCCCGTCAACAAACTCCATGACACCTGACGATGTTGCCAATGAAGTCACTCGCATATGTTTAATCTTGATCGCTACCGCATCTCCAATCTCTGCACCCTCAACGGCGACAGGTTGCGATACTTCATGACCACCCTGAAACTTAGGTGTAATCATCGGACCCCAGCAACCTGGAGGCGTTCCCGCCTTAATCACACCACCATTTTTGACTGGGCCTAGCATCTCATTGCTAGGGCCTAATATTCCGCGTGTATAGGTATTAACATCCACCACAGGCACAGCGCTTTTACTTAGAACACTCATTTGTGACCCCCACCGTAAAAAAGGCATTTCTGGGCAAAATAACCCGTTACACACATATTAGGTGTTAGTTCTAGAAAAAACAATGTAATTTACATTGTATTTTTACCTATTGACAAAAAAATTCTTCAAATGTTCTGATTTTTATACTCGTAAGGCGCCCATAAAAAATGGCTCGTTACAACTGTAGCGAGCCATTTTGATATTTTGGACAAATCAGGTCTAACTTCTGGTTGTCATCACCCTTGCTGATTGGTCATACATACCGACAAACATCCCCATTACCTTGGTAGCAACCTTCACATTTTCTTTGAATTGCTCCATCTCTTGCATCGGCTCGACAATCAATTCCTGACGCAACTTCACAAAAGCATCCACGACACTTCTGCCCTCAGCCGACACACGATAGTTGGTGCCACGAGCAGATTTGTCATTGGCTTTCTCAATGAGACCCGCCTTTAAGAGCTTTCGAACACTGTATTGAATATTGGCCAAATCATCACGATTCATAAATCGACTGATATCTGAGAGACTCTTAGGACGGTCTAAAGTCCCAATAATGTGCAAAATAGTATTGTCCTGACCATTAAACGAACTATCCCCAATGGTGGCCACTAAACCTCTTAGATTGTGACGGTCAAATGCCTGCGCCAAACAAATCAAAGTGTGCTCAAACTCAGCCAAGAAACGCTCTGACTCTGTGTGCGCTAAGTGCCAGTGATCTAATTCTGCCGATTCACCTGGCACTGTTTTTTGTTTTTTCATATCAACAATCTAATTAAATACCTATAAAAGTTACTGCTTCATTTTATATCGCTTAAGTAAATTATCTGTAACGTAGATAAAGTCAGCAGGATCAACTGGCTGAAACCATTGCTTAAAACGAGTCATCGTCGACAAAGGTAAACGCATATCAAGCAATAACTCATCCATTTGATGGATTGAAAAAGGCACAATATTTGTACCTTTGGCATGTTTACCACCTGTGCGCTTTTTCATCCAAGCTAACTTTTCTGTAATTTGTTGATTTTGAGCATCACGGCTTGGCAACTGCAATTGACCTCCCAATAAATCAGCTAACCACATACCAGCAACCTCACAGTTAAGCTGACTAAAGAAAGAAGAGTTATATCCAACAAAGGCCAGCCTTGGAACTTCAACAGGCACGATATTGCGATACAAACGGAAATCACCTTCTTCGTTGGTGATTCTGCGTTGCAAAGATTCATTTAAGAAAGGCACGCTTTGTATCCAACCAGTTCCACAAATAATAATGTCAGCGTTCATTTTTTCACCAGTGCTGAGATGCGCTATTTTTTTTCCATCAATAATCTCTAAGCGCTCAATGCTGGTTTTCTTAAATTGAATATTGCCATTAACAATATTTTCATAAAAACCTTCGGTTACCAAACTAATACTGCTTGTGGCAATAGTTTCTAGTGACACACCAGGATGCATGCCTAGTTCACGCAATTTACATTGCTTAGTCACAATCCATTGAACTGTATTCATCATGCCATTACGAATTGGCTTGCCAAAGCTGTGTAAAAACTTTTCAAAGCCTTTGACGCGAATATATTTAAATAAGCCCTCGCCGCCACGTGTTAAAAATAAATGTTTGTAATTCAGCACATTCATTAAATGTTTAGGCACTTTCCACATGAGATGGCGTGCGATAACAGCCATGCTCTTAGCTGTTCCCACCAATGCTTGAGCGACATCACATGATGATTTTCCATAACCGATCACCAAAACATCTTTATCTTTAGCTTCATTCAAATTAGTAAATTCACTGGTATGACACAAACGACCTCCAGCAGCTACATATTCAGCAGCGCCTGGATAATCAGGAATCATAGGTCTTGAAAAAATACCATTACAAATTACTAAATAATCAAAATGATGCGAACTTACTTCATTTGTTTTAACGTCACGTGTAGCAATCGTCCAAATATTTTTATCTTCATCAAGATCTGCTGAGATCACTTCTGTATTCAGTTTTAAGCTGGGTACTAAATTGAAGTGCGTGGCGTAAGCCTCTAAGTACTCTTGAACCTGAGCACCCGTTGGCCACTCGGGATAATGATCTGGATAAGGAAAGTCTGACAAACAGTAGGTTGACTTAACGTTCTGAGTTGTTAAACCTGGATAACGACGTGAGGCACTCCAGACACCACCCACATCAGCTTCTTTATCAAAAACAGTGACTTGATACCCAAAGGTTTTCAAGATTTTTGCTGCACTTAATCCGCCAAAACCTGCACCAATAATTCCAATATTCATTTTCATAGATGTCTTAATTTTTTAAATTGCAGAATGATCAAGCCATTAACTTAGGAATTGCTGGCTCATAGGATTCAGGGCCCATAGCAGAGTAACCACCGTCAACTGCATAATCAGCACCAGTGACAAAACTGGCATGATCAGAGCACAAAAACAAAACGACTTGAGCCACTTCGTCTGGATCACCAACACGGCGCAACATGTGGAATGGCGCTGCAACTCTGTCTGTTTTGGCACGATCGCCACCTGACAATTGATTCATGATGGCTGACCATGTCCAGCCTGGCGATACGCTATTAACGCGAATATGATCTGGAGCTAAATCCATTGCCATATTTCTAGTTAATTGCGCTAATGCTGCTTTACTGGTCGGATATAGCCAGCGTCCGGTTTGGGCAACTGATGATGAAATACTTGTAAAGTTCACAACCGCACCGCCGCCTGATTTTTTCATCCAAGGCAAAGCAGCCTTAACAAGCATGGCGGCACTGATTAAATTCACATTCATGGAAGTTAACCAATCACTACGAGATGCATTAATACCATCATCAACGTATACGCAAGCTGCATTCACCACAAAATCAATCCGCCCAAATTTTTTAGCAGATTCAGCCACACAAGCTTCTAACTGCAGATCATCGGAAATATCTGTTTTTCTAAACCATGCCCCCTTGCCACAAGCATCAGCGATTGCCTGACCTCGCTCAGCATCAATATCTGCAATGGTCACAGTTGCACCTGCTTTTACAAAAGCTTCTACCAAACCAGCGCCGATCAATGTTGAGCCACCGGTCACAATTGCATGCTTGCCACTCAAACCTTTAAACATAAGTCCTCCATAATGGATAAGATGTTTCAATCGATGTTCTGCATGACGCTGCACTGCTCATAAACCTAGAAAATTTCAGCTGAACAGTACATATTTATTTTTACCGGTTAATAGTAGGACTAAATATAAAAAAATACAATGTAAATAACATTGTATTTTTACCAATTGACAAATTTAAATAAAACTGTTTTTTCGCCAAAAATGCGCCCCAGGGGGTTTTAATGCAAAAAAGGTGGGGTTATTTCTAACCCCACCTTAATATTTTTCTGAGTATTCAGTTACTTATACAGATTCTTCAAATTGAATACCGCGTTCTTTGGCCATGGTCATAGCTGTGTCAAGAATCATATCTTCTTGACCGCCAATCATCTTCTTACGACCCAATTCCACCAAAATATCTCTGGCTGGGACACCAAAACGCTTACTGGCTCGTTCAGCATGTAATAAGAAAGTTGAGTAAACACCCGCAAAACCAAGTGTTAATGATGAGCGATCAACACGAACCATGTGATCCATCATTGGCGTGATGAGCTCTTCAGCAATATCCATTAGCTTGAACAAATCACAACCGGTTTCAATACCCATACGTTCACACACTGCGGCGAACACTTCTAATGGGGTGTTACCTGCACCAGCACCTAAACCTGCAATTGAGCCGTCGATACGAGTTGCACCTTCTTCAATCGCTGCGATTGAATTAGCGATGCCCATACCCATATTGTGGTGACCGTGGAAACCAATTTCAGTTTCTGGCTTTAAGACTTGACGCAAAGCATGAACACGCGCTTTAACTTCATTCGGCAACATATAACCAGCAGAGTCTGTGATGTAGACAGTTTGAGCACCGTATGACTCCATCAACTTGCCTTGCTGCGCCAAACCTTCAACACTGTTCAAGTGCGCCATCATCAAAAAGCCAGTTGTATCCATCCCCAACTTACGTGCATAAGCAATGTGCTGTGGTGATGTATCCGCTTCAGTACAGTGAGTAGCAATGTGCACACTGCGTGCGCCACAATCATAAGCAGACTGTAACTCTCTCATCGTTCCCAACCCAGGAATCAACAAAACTGATACTTTTGCTTTCTTCATTTTTGATGCCACTGAAGTGATGTACTCTTCATTGCTATGCAAAGCAAAACCATGCTGCAATGAATTGCCACCCAAGCCAGCGCCATGGGTTACCTGAATGTAGGGCACACCAGCATCATCCATAGCCGTTGCCACTTTAACCATTTGATCAACAGATATCTGCTCACGCTTAGCATGCATGCCATCACGCAAACACATATCATGAAGAATAACTTTTTTGCCTTTGAGGTGATTGTTATCAAACATGATTAAGCCTCCACTGCTTTAGTTGGTTTTGTTGCTTTTAAAGTGACTTTGCCAGACATGATGTTCTGAGCAAATAGTTCAGCTGTTCTTGTGGCAGCTGCCGTCATGATGTCTAAGTTACCAGCGTACTTCGGTAAGTAATCACCTAAACCAGCTACTTCCATAAATACGGATACTTTTTTACCGTCAAAAACTGGGCCATTCACTAATTTATAACCTGGCACATATTTTTGAACTTCTTCAATCATGCGCAAGATAGATGCTTTGATTTCATCTTTCTTAGGCTCATCTTCTGTTAAACAGTAAATCGTATTGCGCATAATCATTGGAGGATCAGCTGGATTAATAATCGCCAAAGCTTTACCTTTTACTGAACCACCTACCTTACATACCGCATCCGATGTTGTGTATGTGAATTCATCTAAGTTAGCGCGCGTTCCAGGACCAATTGATTTGGATGCCAAACTAGCCACAATCTCAGCATACGGAACAGCTTGAACACGTGACACTGCATGCACGATAGGAATCGTTGCCTGACCTGCACATGAAATCATGTTCACATTCATTTCACCGCTCGCTGCATGTTGCTCTAAGTTCACTGTTGGGCAACACAAAGGACCAATCGCTGCAGGGGTTAAGTCAATCATCAATACACCCAACTCATTTAATTTGCGTGAGTTTTCAGCATGCACATAAGCAGAAGTCGCATCAAACGCGATCTGGATGCCATCACTTAAAACGTGTGGCAACAAACCATCAACACCTTCAGCCGTTGTCTTCAGACCCATATCGCGAGCTCTGGCTAAACCTTCAGATTCTGGATCAATACCCACCATCCAAACTGGTTCTAAAAACTCACTGCGTTTAAGCTTATAAATAAGATCCGTACCAATATTTCCAGATCCTATTAAAGCGCATTTAATCTTTGCCATTTTCTTTATCCTTTGTAGACCAACTATAGAGTGGAACTTTAGACTGAATTGCTCGTGCTTTATGTCACTTAAGCGACAAATGTCATCGACACATGCCCTAATATTTGAAATTCTGCAGTAATTGCATCACCGGCTTGAACCGGAATGGCCTCAGTAATGCCGCCGCTCATCACAAAACTGCCAGCAGGCAACATTTCATCTTGCTCCGCCAAAATATTGACTAACATCGCAATTGCCTCGGCAGGGTGACCTAAAACTGCTGAAGATTCACCAGAGGCAACTACTTCACCATTTTTCTTCATCACCACGCCGACTTTGGTTAAATCAAGATCTGAAGGATTTAATTTGACTTGACCTGTGACATATCTTGCAGAAGAACCGTTATCAGCAACCACACTGGCTAAATCAAATTTAAATCCAGAAAATCTAGAATCAATAATTTCAACAGCTGGTAAAACATAATCAGTGGCATCCAATACATCTTGTAAGGTGCAATCAGGGCCTTGAAGATCTTTCTTTGTCACAAATGCCACTTCACATTCAACACGTGGATGAACCATCTCAGAAGTTTTAATCCCAACAGTCTCTGTACGAGCCATCTTGTCGGTTAAGAAACCAATGGATGGCACGTGAACACCCATTTGCTCCATCTTGGCTCGAGAAGTTAAACCAGCTTTCCAGCCTGCCAACTGATGACCTTTCGCCAAATAACGTTTTCTCAATTCAGCTTGGACCGCATAACCATCATTAATAGTCATACTTGGATAATCATCAGTTAATTTATGGATCGCATAAGCGCCCTCTTGGGCACCTTCAACGCGATCGCATAACAAGCGAATGTCTTCTTGTTTGATCGTGAGTTCTAAAGCCATTTTGATTCTTTCTAAAGTAATCGTTCAGTTAGTCAATTGCTTAAACACTCAATAGTTCAATCATTGATTACAGCTTGATACAAATATTGCGTGTTTCTGTGTAGAACTCAAGTGAATGAACGCCACCTTCACGACCAATACCTGATTGCTTGGATCCGCCGAAAGCTGTTCTTAAATCTCTCAAGAACCAGCTATTGACCCAAGTAATACCCACATCAATTTTGGCTGCAACTGTATGTGCTCTTGCTAAGTTTGTTGTCCAAATGGTAGTTGCTAAACCATATTGGGTGTCATTAGCTAATTTGATTACTTCTTCATCTGTATCGAATGGTTGGATATGGCAGCATGGTCCAAAGATTTCTTCCCGAACCACTGATGCTGTTTCTGGTAAACCTGTCCAAATAGTTGGCTGAATCCAATGGCCATCTTTTAAATCATTCGGCATATTAGGTACGCCACCACCTGTTACAACAGTAGCGCCCTCATCAACAGCCTTTTTGTAATAAGACATCACTTTTTGTTTGTGTTCAGCAGAAATCAATGGGCCGTAATCTGAACCATGATCTTCTGGACGGCCATATTTAACAGCCTCAGCCTTGGCTTTCAACGCAGCAACAAATTTATCAAAAATTGGACGTTCAACATAAACGCGCTCAGTACCTAAACAAACCTGTCCTGAATTCAAAAATGCAGAACGGAAAATACCGTTAACGGCATCGTCAAAGTTAGCATCTGCAAAAACCACACCCGCATTCTTGCCACCCAACTCAAAAGAAATATCGCGCATACCTTCTGCGGCTGCTTTCATGATTGCTGTACCGGTGCGTGTCTCACCTGTGAAAGTAATAGCATCAACCAAAGGATGGTGCGTTAAAAACTCACCTGCAGAATCTGGACCGAAACCATTTACAACGTTAAACACACCCTTAGGCATACCGACTGCATTCATCACTTCACCCAACAATGCCGTAGTCATTGGTGTTTCTTCAGATGGCTTAACAACAACTGTGTTACCGCAGGCCAATGCAGGACCGACCTTCCATGTCATCAACATGAATGGTGCATTCCAAGGTGAAATCACACCTACAACACCCTTAGGGTTGCGCACAGCATAGTTCACTGCACCACGTCCATCAGGTGTAGACATCGTGAATGATTCTGCAGCCACGTTTTTCACAACATCAGCAAACACTTTAAAGTTAGCTGCGCCACGTGGAATAAAGACATGACGCATCACATGATTAGGCTGACCGGTATCTGCCATCTCAGCAGCAACAAAGTCTTCAAAACGACGCGTGATTTCATTCGCAACGGCGTAGAGCATCTCAACGCGCTGATCGACAGTCATCTTGCCCCATTCACCATTCAATGCCTCGTGAGCTGCTCTTACTGCGGCATCAACATCACCCTGATTAGCTTCAGCAATTTGCGCAATAACCTTGTTATCTACCGGTGAACGCTTATCAAAAAATTTATTGGAACTACCAACTACAAATTCGCCATTAATAAAGTGTTTAATCTGTTTCATTTCTCTCTAACCTTTTATTTTTAGTTTTACTCTTACAACTCTATGCGGTTTCTAATACTTCTTTTCCAGAGAAAACATCTTCCGGAAGTTTTTTAAATAACTCATAAGTAATACTGATGTGCTCCGCCAAAATATCTGAACACAATGGGATATTTCTTGATAAAGCAGCATCTTTTAGCGCTTCATGTTCTGCATGCAAATCTCGTTTGAGATTTGTTCCATACTGTATGCCCAAGAAACGATAACGCTCTGATTGATGGTACAAAATTCCAATAAATTGCAATAACCATCGTGATTCGCAACCAGCCACCAATGCGGCATGAAATTCTGCATTTCGCTCTTCCCACAAACTGAACTGCGCATTACGCTGTTCAATATCTTCTAAAACAAGCTTCTTTTCTGCCAACGCCAAACGATGGTAAGACGCCATCACATCAGCTTCCCATTTGTCATCGCCGTTTTCAATAGATTGTTTAAGAGCCTGCAATTCGAGTAAAACTCGCAATTGTGTAATCTCTTTAAAGTCTTTTAGTGACATAGGCGAAACAAAAAAACCTTTTTGACCCTCGGCATATACCAAACTATCAGCCACCAAAAGGGCTAAAGCCTCTCGAAGAGTTCCGCCGCTGACCTGATAAACATCTTTTAAATGCTCAACCTTTAATTTCGATGATGGGCTATGCACCCCATTAATGATGTCGTTTCTTAAAGCAAGATACGCTCCCTCAACCAGAGTTTTAGGCTCTGCTTTATCTATATCGAAGGAGGATTTTGTGACTAGCCTCATCTATAACCTTTGCACCAATAAATGGCATTTCATTTGAATTGAATTGAATTGATAAGTTTTTGATTAATTTTTACCAAACATCAAAAATTTATATTAATATTGTATATAAATATCGAGATTTAAGCAAAAAATTGATAAAAAAATTAGGGTGAAGGTTATTTTTAATCATTTTTTGATAAATCACGCCGCATTTCAAAGATTTAATTAATTAAAAAGAAGGTTCCCCGTGAAAAAAATCCGCAGCATACTAATTGCTAATCGATCGGAAATTGCCATTCGCGTGATGCGCGCATCCAGCGAGCTCGGTATTAGAACTGTTGGTATTTATGCCAATGAAGATCGCTTTGCACTTCATCGTTTTAAAGCAGATGAAAGCTACCTAGTTGGGGAAGGTAAAAAGCCGATTTCCGCTTACTTAGATATTGAAGATATCTTGCGTATTGCTAAAAAAGCAAATGTTGATGCGATTCATCCGGGTTATGGTTTTTTATCAGAGAACCCAGACTTCGCAGAAGCTTGCCGCAAAAATGGCATTATTTTTATTGGCCCAGATCCAAGTGTGATGCGTACTCTGGGTAACAAAGTAGATGCTCGTAATGCAGCAGTCGCAGCAGGTGTTTCTGTCATGCCAGCAACAAAACCATTGCCGCAAGATTTGAATGAAGCAAAAAAATTAGCTCTTGCTGTCGGTTACCCTCTCATGCTCAAAGCCAGTTGGGGTGGTGGCGGGCGCGGCATGCGCGTCATTGAAGATGAAAAAGCACTGGAAGCTGAGTTGCCGATCGCTAGAAGAGAAGCTTTGGCAGCCTTCGGTAATGATGAGGTCTACCTAGAAAAATTAGTCAGAAATGCAAGGCACGTTGAAGTGCAGATCATGGGTGATAAGCACGGTAATGTGGTTCATCTATTTGAACGTGATTGCTCAGTACAGCGTCGCAACCAAAAAGTTGTTGAGCGCGCACCGGCACCTTATCTTGATGATGTGCAAAGAAAAATGCTTTGTGATTCTGCCATTCGTTTGATGCAAGCAGTTCATTACACCCATGCAGGCACAGTTGAATTTTTGATGGATGGCGATTCTGGTGAGTTTTATTTCATCGAGGTCAATCCACGTATTCAAGTTGAACACACCGTAACAGAGCAAGTGACTGGTATTGATATTGTCAAAGCACAGATTCATATCAGTGAAGGCGCCAAAATTGGTACACCAGAATCAGGCATTCCTTCTCAAGAGAATATCCAATTAAACGGACATGCCCTGCAATGTCGCGTGACTACAGAAGACCCAGAAAATGGTTTTTCTCCTGACTATGGCAAGATTTCCACTTATAGAAGTGCGGCCGGTTTTGGTATTCGCCTTGATGCTGGTACTGCCTATGCTGGCGCTGTGATCACACCCTACTATGACTCTTTATTAGTCAAAGTAACTGCTTCTGCACCCACCGCTAAAGAAGCGATTGCTCGTATGGATCGCGCTTTAAGAGAATTCAGAGTCCGAGGACTCAGCACCAATTTGCAATTTTTAGAGAATGTGATCAATCATCCTCTCTTTATTTCAGGTGAATGCTCCACTCGTTTTATCGACAATACGCCTGAGCTATATAAGTTCCCTAAACGTCGCGATCGAGCAACCCGTTTACTGAACTTCATTAGTAGCGTGATTGTGAATGGCAACCCTGAAGTGGCGGGCAGAACATTGCCAACATTCCCATTGGCCAAACCAATTACTCCAAAAGTATCATTCAATCATGATTTAGATGTCGGCACTAAAGATCGCTTAACGGCGATGGGGCCTAAGAAATTCAGTGAGTGGATGAGAAATGAAAAGCGCATCTTGTTGACTGACACCACGATGCGTGATGCCCATCAATCACTGTTCGCTACACGGATGCGTACCGATGACATGGTTAAAGTGGCACCTTACTATGCTCACCATCTCCCTCAACTGTTCTCATTAGAGTGTTGGGGTGGGGCTACATTTGATGTCTCAATGCGCTTCCTCAATGAAGATCCATGGGATCGCTTGAAAAAGATCAGAGCAGCCGCTCCGAATATTCTTTTACAAATGTTGTTGCGCTCATCCAATGCTGTTGGCTATACCAACTACCCTGATAACGTTGTGCGTTACTTTATTGCACAAGCTGCTCAAAATGGCATTGATATATTTCGCGTCTTTGACTCGCTTAACTGGGTTGAAAATATGCGTGTTTCTATGGATGCCGTACTAGAAAATAATGCGCTGTGTGAAGCTACGATTTGCTATACCGGTGACGTCTTCAATCCGAATCGAGCTAAATACAACCTCAAGTACTACGTCGACATGGCAAAACAGCTTGAAAAAGCTGGTGCTCATATTATTGGCATTAAAGATATGGCTGGTGTTTGTAGACCCTTAGCCATTACTGCGCTAGTAAAAGCCATTAAAGAAGAAGTTGGTTTACCAGTTCACTTCCATACACATGACACCAGTGGTGCATCCATTGCTTCAGTATTAGCGGCTGTACAAGCTGGCGTTGATGCCGTTGATGGTGCTATGGACTCTATGAGTGGTTTGACTTCACAACCGAGCTTAGGTGGCATCATTGCAGCAACAGAGGGGTCGGATCGTGACTCAGGCATCACCCTAAATCAAATCAGACCAGTTTCTACATACTGGGAAGGTGTTCGAAAGTATTACTCTCCATTTGAAGCAGATATTCGCTCAGGCACATCAGATGTTTACCTGCATGAAATGCCAGGAGGCCAATACACCAACTTACGCGAACAAGCTCGCTCTTTAGGCATTGATCAACGTTGGTCTGAAGTATCTCAAGCTTATGCTGACGTTAATCAATTATTTGGTGATATTGTTAAAGTAACGCCAAGTTCTAAAGTAGTTGGTGATATGGCTCTTTATATGGTCACCAATGACCTCACTCCAGAGCAAGTATCTGATCCAGCCAAAGAAATTAATTTCCCCGAATCCGTTATTTCTTTATTCCGGGGTGAAATGGGTTATCCAGCCGATGGATTCCCCAAAGCACTCAGTAAGAAAATTTTAAAAGATAAGGTAGCTATTGATGGTCGCGCAGGCGCACATCTGGCAGCGACTGATCTTGATAAAACAAAACTTCAAGCTGAGGAAAAGATTAATCGCCATATTAGCGATACAGAATTGGCTTCATACTTAATGTATCCAAAAGTATTTACAACTTTTGCGGAACATCACAAACATAATGGCGATGTATCTTTATTGCCAACCCCGGTTTTCTTCTACGGCCTCAATACTGGTGAAGAAATTGCGATTGAAATTGATCCAGGTAAAACTTTGGTGATTCGTCTTCAAGGCATCACACCCGTTGATGAAGAGGGCGTTGTCAGAGTGTTCTTTGAGCTAAATGGCCAACCACGTACAGTGAAAGTCAAAAAAGCAGGGGCTACAGCAACAAAAGTGGGCCGCATTAAAGCTGAAATTGACAACATCAAACACATTGCTGCACCGCTACCCGGCATGATTGCAACGATTGCTGTTAAAGAAGGTCAAACCGTTCAAAAAGGCAATCCACTTGTGTCAATTGAGGCGATGAAAATGGAAACTATGATTACAGCCAATGAAGATGGCGTTATCAAGAAAATTCATATAGCATCAGGTAATCAAGTTGATGCCAAAGATCTTTTAATTGAATTTGCTTAAATCAAAGCCAGATCATGCTAACCAATAGTTTTATGAACAATCTCCCGTGGCTCGAGTGTTTAACACCCGATGAGCTCACGCGTGTTCATCAAGACTTGACGATCAAACAAATTGCCAAAAATGAATATGTTTGTCGAAAAGGTGAAATGCCAGAATTTTGGTACGGTGTGATCTCTGGACTCATCAAAGCTAACAATGTCTCACCCGGTGGAAAATCCATTACCTATATGGCCATTCCATCCGGGAGTTGGTTTGGCGAAAGTCCCTTAGTAAGAAAAGAAGTTGTTCGTTCTTATGATGCGATCGCGATGCGTGATTCTGTTTTAACTTGCTTGCCCAAAGAAACCTTTCATTGGCTTTTAAATAGAAATATTAATTTCAATCATTACATCATTAATCAAATTAATGAGCGATTGTTTCACTTTATTTCCATGATTGAATCTGAAAGATTTTTAGACACCAATTCTCGAGTGGCAAAAATCATCGCTGGCTTATTCAATCAACACCTTTATCCTGGTCAAAGTACAGCGCTTAAGCTTTCGCAAGAAGAGGTAGGATTTTTAACTGGCTTATCTAGACAAAGAACCAATATGGCGCTTAAAAAACTGGAAGGCCTTGGGTACATCAAGATTAGCTATGGTGAAGTAGAAGTGTCAGACTTAGATATGCTCAAAAAAATGGGCAATGACACTTATGAGTAATTTGTAGACCTCAACCAACCACCCACTTTAAAAGTCATCATGAAAATACTCATTGTTCACGCGCACCCAGAACCAAAATCTTTCTGCAGTGCCATGAAAGATACTGCGGTTGAAACATTTCAGAGCTTAGGTCATGAAGTACAAGTATCTGATTTACACCAAATGAATTGGAATCCTGTGGCTAGCGGTGATGATTTTGAAGTTAGAAGTCAACCCGATTACTTGGTTTATGCCCTTGAACAACGAGAGTCTTATAAAAGTGGAAAAATCTCACCAGATATTCAAACTGAAATTGATAAATTGAAATGGTGCGATGTTCTGATCTTTAATTTTCCAATGTATTGGTTTTCTGTCCCAGCCATCCTTAAAGGTTGGATTGATCGTGTTTTTGTTTCCGGTTTTTGTTATGGTGGCAAACGCTTTTATGACCAAGGTGGTTTAAAAGGTAAGAAAGGTTTGCTAGCTTTCACATTAGGCGGAAGAGAGCATATGTTTGGCGAAGATAAAATTCATGGTGAAATGCAAACCATGTTGCGCCCTCTTCTTCGCGGCTCAATGGCTTATGTGGGCTTATCAGTATTACCCCCATTCATTGGTTGGCATGTGCCCTATATTACAGATGAAGAACGTCAATCTCTGCTAGAACAATACCGAGAGTATCTGACCAACTTAGATCAATTAGAACCCTTGAGCTTTCCGAGTTTGGCTACTTTTGATGATCGCATGATGCCAAAAATTTAAAGTTTCCTTACTTTGAATCTCTATGTGTCACTACATAAAAATAAACCCCTCAATAGAGGGGTTTATTTTTATAAAGATCTAGAAAACTAGATATCGCTGAATAATCAATCAAAACTTGGGACTGTCGTAATTAAAATTTCATCAGCTGTTTTCTTTTGACTATCACTCAAGCCATCATATAACTTCTTAGCTGAGTCATACACTTGTTCCATGCCAGCATAACGATTTTGAGTAACACCCAAAACTTGACCAATTTGTTGAACTGCTGTCGCACCACCTACGCGCGCTTTTGCTCTCTTAAGATCACCAAAAAGAGTGATCAAACTTTTTTCATAATCTGACCACAGCCCTTGCTGTTCTTTGGTGATACTCAACTTTTTCTTTGCGGCATCCAATCGCTCCATGTAGTAGTCAAAAGAACCCATCGGACTGCGATCTATCTCAAATCGCTTTCCACCAATACCTCTATTTTTATACTCTTGGTTCATTTCCTCACGAGCTGTCGGCTTAGAATCTGCCAAAACAGTCAAAGAGAAAAAGGCCCCCATCACAAGGGCCAAGGATGATTGGATTATTTTTGTGGCGCGCAATTGAATCTCCCGTGGTTGATGCTGATGCTTATTTGGCACTAGCCTCTAAAAAGAAGTTCAATAATAGCTGATTAAATCTAGCTGAGTGCTCAATTTGAGTCCAATGGCCACACTGGCCAAAAACATGTAGCTGTGATTTTGGAATCAAATCGTGCAAACGCAAGCTGGCTGATAGCGGAATAATCGCATCATCACGACCATGAACAATCATGGTTTCATGAGCCAAAGTTTTGATTTGCTCTTCATCGCTGGCTAATGCATCCACCCAACGCTGACGAGGTGCTGGGAACATCGCTGAGAAGGCTTCTTGAAAACCTGGGCGGATACTGGCTTCATAACGCAACTTCACCAAATCATCATTCACCAAGTTCTTATTGAATGCGAATAGATTAACAAGTTCCTTCATATGCTCCAAAGTGCCCTTGTATCCCCAAACAGCATCCAAACCATCAGTTAATTCAAACTTAGTTCCTGCTGCACCCATCAAAACAAGACGGCCAACACGATCTGGGGCTCTTAAAGCTAAAGCAAGGGCCAAGCCACCACCAAAAGAATTACCAACCAAATGGGCCTTTTCAATTTTTAAAGCATCCATCAAGCTAAGAGCATGAGACACCCACATATCCATTGTGTACTGCACACCAGATGGTCTTTCAGTAAACCCAAATCCGACCATATCAGGTGCAACCACTCTAAATTTCTCAGCCAATACTGGCATGGTTAAACGCCAATTAGCAAAAGCCGTTACACCTGGCCCAGAACCATGAATCAAGAAAATCGGGTCGCCTTGACCATGATCTTGATAGTTAGTCTTGATACCACCAGCAACAATAGATTTACCAATTTCAGGATTATTTACAACTGTATTTGACATGGTGTCCTTATCGACCTAAATCCTTAGCAGTAACACCAGCAATACCCCAATTTTCTTTAGGCATATCGTGTATCCAAACACGCACATTTTCTTTTGGTGCGCCAACAGCTTCATGAAGTGCTTGAGTTACTTTTTCAATCACAGCACGCTTTTGGTCTTCTGTACGACCTTCCATCAAATAAATCTGTGCAAATGGCATTTGAGTATCCTTTATGAATTAGATGAAACGTAAGCTTGTGCTACCCATACCTTGAATCTTCAAAGTAACGTTATCGCCAGCAGCAACCGCAACTGCTTCAGTAACACCACCTGACAGAATCAAAGTGCCTGCAGGAATTTCTTCTCCGCGCGCACCCAAGTGATTGGCCATCATGGCAATCGCAGCAGCAGGATGTCCCAATACAGCTGCACCAGCGCCAAACGCTACTGGCTCACCATTTTTTTCAAGAACAATACCAACCGTTCTCAAATCAACATCACCAACTGATACAGGATTACCACCGATCACAAAGCGGGCTGCTGAAGTGTTGTCTGCAATCACACTCTTTAGGTCAAATTTAAAATCACGGAAACGTGAGTCAATCACTTCAATACCTGGGATCACGAAATCTGTTGCCGCTAAAACTGAGCCAATATGACAGCCTGGGCCTTTAAGTGCTTTTTTCAGTACAAAAGCAATTTCAGGTTCAACCTTAGGGTGAATTAATTCTGATACTTTGCACTCGCCGCCATCAGGCAATGCGTAGTAATCAGCCATAAAACCAAAGCATGGTGTCTCAACACCCATTTGCTTCATCTTAGCGTGTGATGTCAAACCAGCTTTTAGGCCAGCAATCTTATGACCTCTTGCTAGTTTGCGACGCTTGATTTCATCCTGAATAGCATAAGCATCATCCCAATCCATCTCTGGATGATCATCTGTGATTTTTGGCGTATCTTTTGCATTTAGTTCGCAATTCTCAAGATGCTCTGCTAATTTTTTAATAGTTGCTTGATCTAACTTCATATTCTTTCCTTTAACCTAAATAAGGCTTTTATTAAATGAGGCCACGTGCTTTTGCAAGCGTCATCGCTGTATCTTCAATCATGTCCTCTTGACCACCAACCATGCCTTTGCGGCCTAGCTCAACCAAAAGTTCGCGAGCAGAAATGCCATATTTCTTTTCAGCACGTTTTGCAAACAATAAGAATGATGAGTAAACACCTGCATAACCTAAAGTTAAAGAATCACGATCGATACGAATCACGTGATCCATGATAGGCACCACAAGATCTTCAGCAACGTCTTGAATCTTGAATACATCAACACCAGTTTCAATACCCATGCGATCACAAACCGCAATGAATACTTCCATTGGCGTATTGCCAGCACCAGCACCTAAACCAGCAGCTGCAGCATCAATACGATTAGCGCCACACTCAATAGCGGCGATTGAGTTAGCAATACCCATCGCCATATTGTGGTGACCATGGAAACCTAGTTCTGTTTTTGGATCAAGAGCTTGGCGTACAGCAGTCAAACGCTCTTTGACATCATCTGGCAACATATAACCAGCTGAGTCAGTCACGTAAACGCAGTTAGCGCCATATGATTCCATCAATTTAGCTTGCTCAACTAATTTCTCTGGAGATGCTTTATGAGCCATCATCAAGAAACCAACCGTATCCATTCCTAACTTACGACCCATACCGATATGCTGCTCAGATACGTCAGCTTCTGTACAGTGAGTTGCAACACGAATACAGTGCACACCTAAGTCATGCGCCATTTTCAAATGGTCAACAGTACCCATGCCTGGTAATAACAAGGCTGATACTTTTGCATTTTTCATTTTTGGAATCACAGCAGACAAATACTCTTCATCTGTATGAGCTGGGAAACCATAGTTAACTGATGATCCACCTAAACCGTCACCGTGCGTCACCTCAATCAATGGCACACCAGCATCATCTAAACCACAAGCAATTGTTTCCATCTGCTCAAGTGTCATTAAATGACGCTTAGGATGCATACCATCACGCAATGTCATGTCATGAACGGTGATCTTTTTACCTTTTAAGCTACTCATGTTCTTATTCCTTTATTCCTGAATTCTTTGATGTGGTTAATTAGTAAACCAACTTACCAGACAACATTTCCTCTGCGAACATCTCAGCGGTTCTTGCTGCAGCTGCAGTCATGATGTCCAAGTTACCTGCGTATTTAGGCAAGTAATCGCCCAAACCTTCAACTTCCATAAAGACAGAAACTCGATTACCGTCAAACACAGGGCCATTCACTAATCGATAACCAGGAACATACTTTTGCACTTCTTTAATCATGTCGTGAATGGAGGCTGTGATCTTGGCTTGATCTGGCTCGCCTTCTACCAAACAGTGAATCGTGTCACGCATCATCAACGGTGGCTCAGCTGGGTTAACGATGATGATCGCTTTACCCTTTTCTGCACCACCCACTTTTTCAACAGCACCCGCTGTTGTGCGTGTAAATTCATCAATATTCTTACGTGTGCCAGGACCAATTGAACGACTAGATACAGTTGCAACGATTTCGCCATAAGTCACTTTTTGAACGCGCGAAACAGCAGCCACCATTGGAATAGTTGCCTGACCGCCACATGTCACCATGTTCACGTTCATTTCTTTTTTACCTAAGTGCTCTTTCAAGTTCACCGGTGGAATGCAATATGGACCAATCGCCGCAGGCGTTAAGTCAATCATCAACACACCCAACTCATTTAACTTGCGTGAGTTCTCAGCATGAACGTAAGCGGAAGTTGCATCAAACGCAATCTGAACACCATCAGCCTTAACGTGTGGCAACAAACCATCAACGCCGTCTGAAGTTGTTTTGATACCCATTTCACGAGCACGCTTTAAGCCATCAGACTCAGGGTCAATACCAACCATCCATACTGGCTCTAATACTGGGCTTCTTTGTAATTTAGCCAATAGATCAGTACCAATATTGCCTGGACCAATCAATGCACATTTAATTTTTTTCATTTGAAAATACCTTCTTTATTAAATTCACTAATTATTTAAACAATGCTTCGCACGACACCACCATCGACGTGCAATGCTGCACCCGTTGTTCCTGCAGATAACGGACTACTGATATAAGCCACCATTGAAGCGACCTCATCAGGAGATACAAATCTTTTAAGTAAAGAGGTTGGTCGTCCTTCTGCAAAGAACTTGCGCTCCATCTCTTCAATCGTTATGCCTTGATCCTTTGCCATTGAAGCAAAGAAGTTGGCGGCACCTTCAGTCTTAGTAGGTCCAGGTAAAACAGAATTAACTGTGACACCAGTACCTGCAGCCACCTCAGCCAAACCTCTTGATACAGATAATTGAGCAGTTTTTGTCATGCCATAGTGAACCATATCGCCCGGAGGACAGATACCTGACTCACTTGAAATGAAAATAATACGGCCCCAATTTTTCTTCAACATCAAAGGCAAGTAATGGCGCGACAAACGCACACCACTCATGACGTTTATTTCAAAAAATCTCATCCACTCAGCATCACTGATCTGAGCAAATGGAACAACGTCAAAAATACCTAAGTTATTAATAAGAATATCAACATCACCATGCGCATCTATAAGCTTTTGTACGCCCGCAGCATTTGATAAATCAGCTGCGCAGCCGTGCAATAAATTAGATGGCACTCGTTCTGATAGTTGAGCAATTGCTTTATCTACAGAAGCTTGAGTGCGTCCGTTAATAATGACTCGTGCACCGTTCTCAGCCAAAGTTTTCGCAATTGCAAAACCAATGCCGGCTGTTGAGCCGGTCACTAGCGCAGTCTTACCTGCAATCTTTAAATCCATAATGCTTAACTAAAACGAACTGAACAGCTACCTAAACCGCCGATAGTTGCTCTAAAGTTATCGCCTTTGGCAATAGGAGCCATCGCAGCTAAAGCACCGGATAAAACAACTTCACCCGCCTTTAAGCCAACACCCAAGCTACCCAATGTATTGGCTAACCAAGTAATTGAATTAACCGGAGAACCTAAAGCTGCTGCACCTGCGCCAGTAGCAAAAATCTCACCGTTCTTTTCTAAAATCATGCCACATGTATTCAGATCAATTTTCTTTGGATCAACGGCGTTGTCACCCAATACAAAAACGCCACAAGATGCGTTATCGGCAACTGTATCTTGAATTTTGATTTTCCAATCACGGATTCTTGAATCCACAATTTCAAAACAAGGCATCACACATTCAGTCGCAGCCAAAATATCTGCGTTACTCAGACCAGGGCCCATTAAATCTTTCTTCAATATGAACGCAATCTCACCCTCAGCTTTTGGCTGGATCATGCTATCAAATTCAATGGATTCACCTTCGTTGTAAATCATGCCATCTAATAGGTAGCCAAAGTCAGGGCGATATACACCCAACATGTTCATGACCACCTTTGATGTAACGCCAATTTTTTTACCAACGATGCGCTCACCAGCTTCAACTCGACGCGCAATCATGCGCTCTTGAACTGCATAAGCATCTTCCACAGTCATATCAGGGTATCTGCTGCTCAAAGGATCAATGACTTGACGACTTTTTAATGCGTTATAAAGCTCATCACCCAAATCAGTAATAATTTTTTTATCCATAGCCATTTTATTTTCTCTTTATTTCTTTAGCACGTTGGCTAATTAAAGTTTGACGCAAACGTTGCGTAATTCTGTGTAGAACTCTAAGGAATGAACGCCACCTTCACGACCAATACCCGATCCTTTTGCACCGCCAAAAGGTGTGCGTAAATCACGCAAGAACCAGCTATTGATCCAGCAAAGACCTACTTCAATAGCTTCAGCCATGCGATGAGCGCGACCTAGATTTTCTGTCCAAACTGAAGTTGCCAAACCATATGTGGTGTTATTGGCTAACTCAATCGCCTCTTCTTCAGTATCAAATGGAGCGATATGGCAGCATGGGCCAAAAATTTCTTCGCGAATCACCGTAGCAGTTTCTGGCAATCCAGTCCAAATAGTTGGCTGAACCCAATGGCCATCTTTAAATTCATCAGCCATTTTTGGAACACCACCACCTGTCACAACCGTGGCACCCTCTGCAACTGCTTTTGCATAATAGGATATCACTTTTTGTTTGTGCTCTGCAGAGATCAATGGTCCCAAGCCAACGCCCGGCTCATTAGATGGCCCCACTTTCAAGCCTTCAGCCTTGAGCTTCAATGCTGCAACAAATTTATCAAAAATAGGTCTTTGAACATAAACACGCTCAGTACCTAAACATACCTGACCACAGTTCTCAAATGCTGAACGTGTAACTCCTGCAATCGCTTTTTCAAAATCGCAATCTTCAAAAACAATCGCTGCATTCTTACCACCCAACTCAAAAGACACTGGACGAACACCTTTTGCAGCAGCGGCCATAATTGCTTCACCAGTGCGTGTTTCACCTGTAAAAGTGATACCACTAACACCTTGGTGTTTAGTTAAAAACTCACCAGCAGAATTAGGGCCAAAACCATGAACTACGTTGTAAACACCCTTAGGCACTCCAACCTTTTCAAATACTTCACCAAGCAATGTTGCTGTTCCTGGAGTTTCTTCTGATGGCTTGATCACAACTGTATTGCCACAAGCTAGAGCTGGGCCTACTTTCCATGTCATCAATAACAATGGCAAATTCCAAGGACAAACAACACCAATCACACCTAAAGGTTTACGGATCGCATAATTGATGGCCTTGCCACCATCTGGGGTATCCATTTGGAATGTTTCATTCGGCACATTTTTAATAATGTCCGCAAACACTTTAAAGTTCGCTGCACCACGTGGAATATCAATATGAGATGCCAATGATCTTGGTTTACCAGTATCAGCAATTTCAGCTTCTAAAAAATCATCAAAACGACGGTTAATTTCGTCTGCAACCGCATACAACAACTCAACACGCTTAACAGTTGTTAATTTTCCCCAGTCACCCTTGAGCGCTTCACGAGCAGCAGTAACAGCTTGATCTACTTCTGCAAGACCTGCTTCGTGAACCATACCAATAATTTGATTGCTAACTGGTGCACGTTTTTCAAAAGTTTTATCGGTCGCAACAAATTCGCCGTTAATGTAATTTAGAAATTGTTTCATATTGTTTTCTATTAATTTTGTTATTTAATTTTTGAGATTCCAGCCAAAGCACAAATCTCGTCCTCTTCTGCAGAACCACCGGACACACCCACGCCCCCAATTAAGTCACCATCCAGCTGGATAGGTACGCCACCTCCAAAAATGACCAATCGCTCTCTCTGAACAATTCCCTCTCTCAAGGCTGGATCATCTTGAATAATGCTCATCCACTGACTGGTTGGAAAACCAAAACTTGCAGACGTATAGGCTTTATCAATCGAGATATCGATTGAGTGTAAAAAGGCGCCCGGCATTCTCAAAAAAGCCATCAGGACTCCGCTGGAGTCCGTGACAGCCACATTAATTTTGATGCCCAACTCATGCGCCTTATCTATTGCGCCCTGAGCTATTTTTGCAGCAGCCTCACAACTAATATTTTTTTGAGAAACAAAATGACTCATTAGGTCACCACAGCCAAGAAAGCTTCGTTCAATTTACGATCATGATAGAAAATCGCGCGGCCGACTTCTTCGATTGGCCATGTAATCTCATTCATATCTGGATACCACTCGTAACCACCACAGAATGTTTCCAAACGATTGCCTGATGGGTCAAAGAAGTAAATAGTTGCGCCACGAGTAATACCGTGACGTGTTGGACCAATATCAATAGACACACGATTCATTGTCATGATGTCGGCCGCACGAAGAACCTGCTCCCAAGTATCTAACAAAAATGAAAGGTGATGAAACTTATCATCCTCAGCATGACGCACCAAAGCTAAATCATGAGCCTTAGTTGAACAAGTGATAAAGGCAGCCAAGTCGGTGGTCTTATCTTCTAACTTCACACGCTCAGTGACTCGGAAGCCAAATACATCTTCAAATAGCTTTCTGGTGCCATCAATATCTCTACCGTAGACCAAAGCATGGTCCATGCGCACCGGAGAAATACCCTTTTGATCAGGATTCCAAGCTTCAGGAGCAAAATCGCCTAAACCGTTACCCACATGACTTTTCTCTGCATAAAGCTCAAATGTATGGCCTGTTGGCGCTTTAAATCTGACGCGCTCACCAGTCTCCATCATTTCGCCAGCTGGCATACGCTCGGTTGTCACGCCATAAGCCTTAAGGGCTTTATCTAAATTCTCAAGAACTTCTTTGCTTTCAACCTTGAAACCAAAGAAATCCATTCCAGCTCGATCAGCTTGACGCAGGATCACACTGTTGTGGTCACGTTCATCCCATGTTTTGAAGTAAACACGACCGGATTTATCACGGCCTGTTTCTTTTAACCCCAATACATTGGTATAAAAATGTACTGATTCTTCCATATCCAATACACGGATTTGCGCGTGTCCCGGACGTAAAACACCTGTCATTGGCATACTTTTCTCCTATTTAATCTATTCAACAACGACTATTAATCAATGAACTTCTTTATTTTTCTGTAACACCACGAACTACATTCTTTTTCATCTTGCCCACAACCTTTAGGCTGATATCAGATTGCGGTTTGACTCGACAAGCCAACACACAACCTCTAGCTTCTTCTTCAACTGTTACGTGATCTCGACTCATCACACGCTTGGTATATTGCCCGCTAGTAATCTCTATCTTGCAAACACCACAACCACCGCCACGACAACCTACCGGTATTCCTTTACGACCAAGTGCCTCCATCCCAGCAAGTAAATGCTGATCTTCACGACAGCGATACTCTTCATGAGTATCTTCGATGAATACCTTATGGGACATTAACTTTCTCGATTGTACCTATTAATCTCGAGATTATTTTGAAATATCTGATCATTTATCACAATGAGTGTTTTCCCCTAATTAGGGCTATTTTTTTACTCAAAACAAAGAAGACACGGCAAAATATCGATAATTTCTAAAAAATAAGATATTTCATAAAAATCATGCATTTAGTTCCTCAATCATCATTTGTTCCTAAATCCCCCGAACCAAAAACTTTAGTAGAAGGTGCTTATCTGGCACTTAGGCGCGACATTATCAATGGTGTCCACCAGCCATCCACCAAGTTACGTGTTGAACACTTAAAAGATAGATATAACGTTGGCGCTGGCACTCTTAGGGAGGCTTTGGCTTTATTAGTTGCTGATAGTCTGGTTTTTACGCAAGGCCAAAAAGGCTTTACGGTTAGCCCGATGTCATTGGCTGATTTTTTAGATATTACGGAAATGAGAATCATGCTAGAAATGGAAGCTCTTTCTCAATCCATGACTAATGGCACAGATAAATGGGAAGCAGATGTGATTGCTGCATATCACCGCTTAACGTTGGCAGAGAAAAAATTAGGCAAAACTGAAGATGATCAGGAAGATAGCTTTTTCCATGAATGGGAGCAAAGAAATGAGGAGTTTCACTCAGCTTTAGTTTCGGCATGCCCATCCAAATGGATTTTGCAATTTATTGGCATCCTCTACCACCACTCAGAACGTTATAGACGCATTGCGATGCATTATCGAAAAGACAATGAACGCGATGTTCATGCTGAACATGAAGAGCTTAAAACAGCTGCCTTAAACAGAGATATTAAGCTTTGCACCAAGCTTTTAGGTCAGCATATTAAGCTGACCTATGACTTGGTATCAAAACTTCCCGAAAGTATTTTTAGTAAAAGACCAGCTTAAATATTTTTAAAGAGTGGGCTGCGAACAGTATTAGTCGAATCAACTGCTGAAATGAATTTTTCAGCATAAATATCGCGCTCATACAAGCGACCCTGCATCAATGTAGTAATTGCAGCTTCAATCATTGGAGGCGGGCCACATAAATATGCTTTACGACCACTAAAGTCATTATTGAAGTGTGCCTTGGCTGCTTCATGCACAAATCCTCTTGCGCCAGTCCAACCAGAGTCAGCTGGCTCATCAGACAATGAAGCTACGTAGGTGAAGTTAGGGTGCTTAGCTGCCAAGTCTTTAAATTCTTGATCGTAATAAAGTTCTGATTGCGATCTTGCACCGTACATCAAAGTAATTGGTAAATCACAACCTTCATTCAGCAAATCAAGGATCATGCTTTTCGGGCTAGATAAACCTGAACCACCTGCAATAAATAACATCGGTGTATTCGTTGATTTCTTAACAAAGAAACGTCCATAAGGTCCGCTTAACTTCAGCTTGTCACCCACTTTTAGTTGCTCATGAATATAGGTTGTTACCAAGCCACCTGGAACGATACGAATATTTAATTCAACCTCGCCTTCATGTGGCGCATTCGCCAATGAAAAAGCACGGCTTTGATTAAGCGCTGGGATTTCTAAATTAACGTATTGTCCTGCTTGGAAATCAACTTTTTGATCACCATCAAGTTTTAACCAAATCCCTTTAATCGTTGGTGTTAGATTTTCAATTCGAGAAACTGTACCTTGATAATCAACCACTGGAATAACACGTGCATCTGGGTCTTCATCAATATCTGCTTCAATAGTGACATCACTTTGCAAAGTAGCGCAACAAGCTAAACATTTTTGCTCTTCACGCTCAAAATCCATCAAAGCAAAAGTCGATGCTTCACCATGCTCTACTTCACCATCGACTACCTGAACTTTACAAGTTGCACAAAGGCCATGACAACAAGCGTGAGGCAAATAAATACCTGCTCTTAGTGCTGCATCCAAGATAGTTTGACCATCTTCAACTTCAATTGTTTGACCTAGGGGCTCAATAGTTAGTTCGTATGACATAAAAACTCACAAATAAAAACTTTTAACAAAAATAAGTCGCTCACCGTTTTGAGCGACTTATTCAACATCTATTAAATAATGTTTAAGACTTCCACTCTAATACAAACTGATCATCATCTTCATCTACGTTACCTGAGAGAGTAATAAGGTGCATGTGCATTTCTTGCAACTCAAAATCTCGTCCCATTTTTTCTTCAATGGTTGCACGTTTAATCACCATTTTATTCGGCACATCAATTTTTACCATCGCTGGTTGCTCGTCAACCACAGCACCTGGATTGTCTTCAAGAATGGCCTCAACAATATAGCGACTCTCTGGATTTGTTTGGAATGCAATAAATACGTTTGCCATCTTAATTTCCCTAATTTTATAAATAAAACTTTTTAATCCTTATTCACAACAGATGACTTACTTATCCAGTCTCTTTTCTGTTGCATCACGCAGACGCCACTCAAAGTCATTGTCTGCATCAATCGGATTTGTATCCTGATCAATCATGACAACACCTTGCTCTTTGCAAAAGATTTCATAATCTTCCGCTTTCAAAATCATCTCTGCAAAAATCTCAGGCTCACCCACCGCAAATTCAAATAAAACAAAACCATCTTCACGTTTTTCGATAAACCTAACAAATCTTTTCTGAGGATCAAATTCTTCAACCATACTGTCACCCATATTATGTTTGCCTCTTATGCTTAAAGGCTTTAATTTTTCAACTGACGAATATTATCCCTGTTTTTCCCGAAATAATTCATTTTTCTCGAGATTTAAGGGTAAGCACTAATCGAAGACTCTAGAGTGCTCTGAATTTAAGGAGCGCTAAATAATGGTTTACCCTAAGTATTTAGACTTGGATCAAATGTAGCTTGATTTTAATCTCCACCCCGGAGGTTTTGCACCTGAAAGAGGGATACGGGATTAGCCTTGTGATCAACTTTAGATTTAAATTGACCCGTGGTGCAACGCTTTGTCTGAACATCGACAGCAGAAAAAATATCATCCACAGGACTACCTAAATCTTTATTTTCTGGCAAATGTGCATCAGGATGGGTTTTTCCTAAAGTCCCAACTTTCCACAATTGCCCTTTTCGATCATAAATTAATGTTCGAACAATATGCATCGACTGAGCATCTAAATAAAATATTCTCTTGCTTATTGGATGCTTAGGATCTAGAGGTTCAACTTCTACGATGAAGGTCTTACGTAATTGCCAAGTGATATCAGGAAAACATCCACCTTGACCATTCACGTCAACAAATTGATAACCATCTTTTTCAACTGGTAAATCTGTTGCCAACTTCATCTCTCGATGATTGAACATCGGCAACAACAAATTCTGAGCGCCTTTGTAACTCCACTTCATATCGGAGATACGACCATTGAAGCCTTCGAAATCTTCAATCATCACATCAGACCCTAAAAATGCATCGGTATATTGCCCTGGCGCCATGCGACGTACCCGTCGTTGAAACCCCAAATACATATAAGCATCTTGAGGCTTATGGTCATCATCTGCATGCAAGATTAATAACTGAGTATTTTTTAGATCTTGAGGCTCAAAAACTTTAGCGTAAATAGCAACTGTCAAATCAGCAGCATTGGGTTTGATATCCGGTGCCGGATCATCAATACGATGCTTGAACTTAAGAATATTAAAAGAAAACTTAACTGTTTTTTCAACTTTGCCACTCATCAAATCGCGATAACGCCAGTAGAAGGGATAAATCACTCCGCTATCACCGACACCAGCGCCAGCCCTGAAGTTCCAAGCTAATTTTTCTCCTGCGCGTGAATCCTTTACATCTGGCTCTTCTAAAAATGGGCGGCCCGAAACATACTGCTCAATATCGCCCACCTTCTGACCAAGCTGGGTCTTATTAAGATGCTGCTTACTTGCATCGATAAATTTTTGATTAATTTGAAACTGTGTTGTTGCACCAACTTTGATCTGATGCCAATCGTTCTGAATCACGTATTGCAAACCAGGATCTAAGACTGCCTTAAATTGTTCCAGATTACTTTTATTAATAACGAGGCCAGGCTTTAATCCTGCAAATTGAGGGAATCCTTTTGCATATGGATTAAAGCTGTTCTGAAGATCCTGCTCACTGGCTGCATGCGCGTTGATATTGAAAAATATTCCGCACAATAGAGCGGCGATAGGAGCAAGTTTTTTATTCATCAGATTTTTTGATCTTACTTAATTAAGCCTTCAGCTTTCATCGCAGCTTGAACAGCAGGACGAGCGGCCACTCTGGCAACCAAAGCTTGAACATTCGGATAAGCATCTGTAGGCATGGCCAAGAAACCCATCCAACCGACTACTGTAAATAGATAAGCATCTGCAATTGAAAACTGCTCGCCCACCAAATACTGTTTGCCAGCCAACTCGTTGTTCACATAGCTTAATCGTTTATCAATATTTGCTTTAGCTTGAGCTTTGACATCATCCGAACTAGGATGGAAAAGCGGTGTGAATGATTTATGTAATTCAGTGCCAATAAATGTTAACCATGACTGCATGCGTACACGATCTAGAGTGCCATTAGCTGGTGCTAATTTTTTTTCTGGCACTAAATCGGCTAAGTATTGATTGATCGCAGGACCTTCTGTTAACAGTTCACCACTATCTAGCTGCAATGCAGGAATGTAACCTTTGGCATTAATTGTTGTGAAATCTACACCACCTGCTGTTTTTTTCTTGGCCAAATCAACTGATTCTTTGTCAAATGACAAGCCAGCTTCGATTAGCGTAATGTGAACTGCAAGGGAACAGGCGCCAGGTGTGTAATAAAGCTTCATGGATATCTCCAGATTAGGTGTAAACGATCATGCTAAACGAAATACCTAGGGAGATACTTAAATTTCTCGAGATTGGGTGTAAACCCTTAGCCCACTTGTTTGCTTTTTATGGGGATGCTAATTAGCTACTTAGCCACTCTTTGAAGAGTTTGGTTAAACGCGGCATTAACAAATAAGTCATGGTGATCACAACCAAACCAGTCACGATGGCTGACCTTAATAAATAAGGTAAAGACTCGATGTAAGGACTTAAAAAGTACAAGAAGAAAGAGGCCGTTGGCCAAATACCCAACCAAGTAATGAAAGCCATCTTATTTCTTGGTGGTTTTTTACCAGCAGGAATCTCAGGTAAAGAAAACCAGGCCTCTAATCCAGTTAGCAGATGATATTCGGGCTCACCCGCAAGTAAAGGGCGAAAACGAGCATGCCACATTTCTCTTTGTGTCGAAACATCCCATTGATCCAAATCTTTTTGTGAAGAAAACTTCACAATCACCTGGTAATCATCAGAGCTGGCTAATGGTGGCAGTAATTCTGAACCCAAAAAACCGGGGAAATGTTTCATGGATTCAAACATCCCCAAAATCAAAGCCTCATAAGCTGCTTGGCAGCCCTCTTTAGTTTGACTGTGGACTACTCGAATGACGGGACTGGTCATGGGCTTAAATAGGGGCTTATTAAAGATTAGACATTGAATAAGAAATTCAGAACATCACCATCTTTAACAACATACTCCTTGCCTTCTGCTCTCATCTTGCCCGCCTCCTTGGCACCAGACTCACCTTTATAAGTGATGAAATCATCATAAGCAATTGTTTGTGCGCGAATAAAACCACGCTCAAAATCAGTATGGATCACACCAGCCGCTTGAGGTGCTGTATCACCTACATGAATCGTCCAAGCTCTCACTTCTTTAACACCCGCCGTGAAATAAGTTTGAAGCCCTAGCAAACCAAAGCCAGCTCGAATCACGCGATCTAAGCCTGGCTCATCCATACCCATATCACCTAAAAATGCTTTTTTATCTTCATCTTCTAATTCAGCAATTTCAGCTTCAATGGCTGCGCATACTGCCACAACTGGTGCCTTCTCTTTTTCTGCATGAGCTTTCACGGCATCTAAATGAGGGTTATTTTCAAACCCATCTTCTTTAACGTTAGCAACATACATCACAGGTTTTGCAGTAATTAAGCAAAATGGCTTTAATAAAGCCAAATCTTCATCACTCAAGCCCATTGCGCGAACAGGTTTAGCTTCATTCAATTGAGCCTGAACCTTAGCCAAGAGTGGTGCCAAAGCATTCGCCTCTTTATCGTTACCAGATTTCGCCGCTTTTGAGTATCTTGAATAAGCCTTATCAACTGTACCGAGGTCAGCAAGCGCTAACTCCGTGTCGATCACCCCAATATCAGAAATAGGGTCTACTTTGCCCGCAACGTGAATCACGTTGCCATCTTCAAAACAACGCACCACATGCGTAATCGCATCTGTTTCGCGGATGTTGGCCAAAAACTGATTGCCTAAGCCTTCACCTTTTGAAGCGCCCGCAACTAGTCCGGCAATGTCCACAAACTCAACCACTGCTGGAAGCACACGCTCAGGTTTCACAATTTCAGAAAGCTTTGCCAAGCGCGGATCAGGAACCTCTACCACCCCCACATTGGGTTCAATTGTGCAAAAAGGGTAATTTTCTGCTGCAATACCAGCCTTGGTAAGTGCGTTAAATAAAGTTGATTTGCCTACGTTAGGGAGGCCGACGATACCGCATTTGAGTGACATAGCGAGTTATTATTCCAAATATGAATAGTTATGATCTTATTATTGTTGGTGCCGGTATTACCGGTAAGGCAACTGCGCTTCGTTTAGCCCAGTTAGGCCTTAAGATTTTGCATATAGCACCCAATTTTGATCCAGGCGTCCATTGTAATGATGATTTAACTTGGGATAGCCGAATTTATGCTTTATCAGGCAGCACTCAGAAATTATTATCGGATATTCATGTTTGGGAATCTCTAGATCACTCTCGCCTACAAGTGGTGAGTGATATGCGTATTTTTGGAGATAGTGGCCAAACTCAAGATGAACTTCACTTCTCTGCCTATAGCGCAACCGTCAATCAACTTGCATGGATTGTTGAATCTAGCCACATTGAAAAAACCTTAGACACAGCATGCCAATTTCAAGGCAACATCAAGCGTTTAACTGGCAGCCTTGTTAACTTTACTACCAATAATGACTCTGTCACTTTAAAAACCCAAGCGGGTGAGACATTTACAGCGAAACTCTTGGTAGCTGCTGATGGTGCCAAATCATCTATTCGTGAAAAATTGCAAATTGAAACCCCAATCAACGATTACGAGCAAACAGCTGTAGTTGCCAACTTTGAATGCACACAAGATCATCAAAGCACAGCGCGTCAATGGTTCTTGGAAAACGGGGAAATCTTGGCACTGTTGCCACTTCCGAATAAAAAACTTTCCATGGTTTGGTCAGCCCAACCGGAGCATGCCGAAGAATTAAAAAATTTAGATGACCAAGCCCTTTGCACCGCCGTCATGTCTGCAGCCAGTGGTCAAGTTCGATTGCAAACAGGGCCATTAAAATTGATCACCTCAGCACAAGGATTCCCACTGCGCAGAATGCGCGCCAAACGCATCATTGGGCCGGATGAGAGACCAAGAGTGATTTTAATTGGTGACGCCGCTCATGTTATGCACCCACTAGCTGGCCAAGGTCTTAATTTAGGATTGCGTGATGTAGCCTGCTTAGGAAAACTCTTTGAAGAAAAAGAATCCTTCAGAGAAATTGATGATCCAGTTCTATTAAGAAGATATGAACGTGCGCGACATGGCGACACCGACGTTTTGTTATTTACAACAGACAAGTTAAAAAAGTTATTTTCAAGCAATAGCAACGCCCTAAAAGTTGCCAGAAATTGGGGTATGGGCTTGGTTAATAAAAGCCGTTTCTTAAAACGTCAATTAATTAAAAAAGCCCTGTCTTAGAAAATCAAGATCAGGTCAGTACTTTATTAAAGGAATTTATGTTTTCATTGCCTAAGTTACACCTTCTATCAATGAGCGTTGCACTTGCTTCCTTATTAAGCACATCACTCGCATCGGCGCAAAATGCCACAGAACAAAAAGTAAAAATAGAAGTGCAAAAACAATTAGGTGATAGAGCTAAAGTAACAGCTGTGCGAAGCACCCCCATCAGTGGCCTCTATGAAGTGGCCATTGGCAGCGATGTGGTTTATGCCGACGCAAGCGCGCGCTATCTCATTCAAGGGGAAGTCATTGATCTAAAAACAGGGATCAATTTGACTGAACAACGCAGTAATGATCTCAACCGTATTAAATGGGCAGATTTACCTCTCAATGACGCTATCAAAGTTGTTCGGGGTAAAGGCACTCGCCAAATTGCGGTTTTTGCAGACCCTAATTGCGGTTTTTGCAAAAAACTTGAAAAGTCATTTCAACAATTAGATAACGTGACGATTTACACCTTTTTAGTACCTTTGTTATCTCAAGACTCAGCAGTTAAATCAAAACAAATCTGGTGCTCATCAGATAAAGTGAAGAGTTGGAATGCTTGGATGCTCGACAATCAATCGCCTAGCGGCCAAGGTGATTGCGCAACACCTTTAGATCGCAACACAAGCTTGGCTAAAAAATTAGGTGTGACTGGAACACCAGCCATGTTCTTTACCGATGGCTCACGTATTTCAGGTGCGGTACCCTTGGCCAGCATAGAAAAGAAACTTAAATAAATATGAGTTGCATTCGCTATACGATTGAGCTTAACGAGCTTCATGGGCATCGATTTGATGTCAAGCTGCACATTCCCGCCAGAATAATTAAAAATCGAGGTGCCAAAGTTCAACTCCCTGCATGGATACCAGGCAGTTATATGTTGCGTGACTTTTCAAAACATATTGAAACCATCTCAGCAAAAGAAAAGAATGCCAAAGCCGGTCATTTGCTTCTTGAAAAACAAGATAGCAACACTTGGCTAATTCCCGCATCTAATCAAGATGTAGAAATCAATTACCAAGTCTATGCTTTTGACACATCCGTTAGAGCGGCCTATCTTGATCAGAATCGTGCATTCTTTAATTCAACCAGCTTATGTCTACAGGTTTTAGGTTTCTCAGAAGAGGCTCATGAATTAGAAATCATCAAACCTACAAAAATAGCTCAAACCAAAACTTGGCAACTTGAAACCACTCTACCCAGCCAAAAGGTGGATCGCTCAGGTTTTGGCACCTATCAAGCAAGTTCTTATGAGCAGCTGATTGATCACCCAGTTGCGATTGGTGAATTTCAAACCATCACTTGGCAATCCTGTGGCACACCCCACCGAATGGTGATCCAAGGCGCCCTCAGAGAAGTCAACGCCTCACAATTAGCAAAAGATTTAAAAGCCATATGTGATGCGCACATTCAATTTTTTGAACCATCATCCCATCGAGCACCCTTCCAACAATACAGCTTTATTGTTAATGCTATTGGAGATGGCTATGGCGGCCTAGAACATCGCGATAGCACTGTTCTTTTGTGTAAAAGAGATGATCTACCTTACCCAGGTCAAGATCTCAACAAACATGATGCTTATGAAGATTTCTTGGGCTTATGCAGTCATGAGTATTTCCATGCCTGGATGGTCAAGCGCATTAAACCTAAAGCATTTGACCCCTACATCCTTGATCAAAAAAATCATACGCAACTGTTGTGGCTATTTGAAGGATTTACAAGCTATTACGATGATCTGCAACTTTTTAGAAGTGGCAGAATTGATTTTTCTGCTTACCTTAAAAGATTAGAGAAAACTTGGAATATGGTTTTACGCAATCCAGGTCGTCACAAACAAAGTGTTGCAGATAGCTCATTTGATGCATGGACCAAGTATTACCAAATGGATGAGAACACGCCCAATGCTGTTGTGAGTTATTACACCAAAGGCTCGCTCATTGCTCTAGCTTTAGACCTCATCATCAGACAACACACCCACAACAAACAGTCATTAGATGATGTCATCAGACATTTATGGCAAATGCATCAATTGACTCAACAAGGAATGGCTGAAGATGATTTTGATAGCGCAATTGAATTCATCATCGGGCCATCATTCCAAGCAAGGTGGAAACAATTTAGAAAAGATTTTATTAATGGCACAGAAGATTTGCCCCTAGAAAAGCTTCTATCAATCGCAAAAGTTAAAGTGAGCAAAAAAACTAAAAAAGCAATCGACAGCTCAGAGATTGCGAAACAGTTATTAGGTATAAGAACAACCGCAGTTAATGGGTGGGTAAAACTAACGCATGTTCTTGATGGTGGCCTAGCTCAAGCAGCAGGGTTAGCAGCAGGAGATATGATCGCCAGCTTTGGTCAAGAGCGCGTCACCCCCAATCGACTAGATCAAGTATTATCTCAATTGATTCTTCAGCTTGAAAGTGGCAAAAAGATCTCTGCTACTGCTTATCGCCATGACAAAGAATATTCAACAAGTTTATCTGCCAGCAAAAAAGAGCTAGAGCACAAACAGCCTTTGCAATATTCACTTTCAGCAAGTTAATGAATTGGCTGGCCTGCTCAAATCATGTCACTCTCATTTTCAATTCAATCTTTAATGCCGCCTGACTGGGCGGCACTTATTGAAACAGAATTAGCCAATGGCGAATTTGCAAAATTAGAAAAAAATGTTTCAGATGCATATGCGCAGTACGGTGAGTTAATCCAGCCTGCGCCCCATCTGATTTTCAGAGCGTTAAGAGAAACACCAGTTGACCAAGTGAAGCTAGTTATCTTGGGACAAGACCCCTATCAAACACCAGGACTAGCACAAGGTTTGGCATTTTCGATTCCTAAAGAAATCAAGCCTGGCTGGAGAAGCTTTCCAAGTTCGCTCAGAAATATCAGTAAAGCGATTGCCTTGGACGGTTATGCAGGATTAACGCATGGTGATTTAAGTAGTTGGGCCCATCAGGGTGTTTTGTTACTAAATGCTACCTTAACAGTTCAACTTGAATTGGCAGGCTCTCACGCTAACTTTGGCTGGCAAAATCTAACCGATTGCTTGTTGTATCGCTTAGCTCTTAGAAAACCAAATTTAATTTATTTGCTATGGGGCTCGCACGCTCAAAAGAAAAAAGACTTGATTCATTCAGCAGCCAAAGATCAGGCTATGATCCTAAGTGCTTCTCACCCATCAGGGTTGAGCGTATATCGAACACAAGAGCCTTTTTTATACCCAGGCGACAGTGCTAGCTGCGGCCACTTTAAAGAAGTGAATCGTTTACTTGGTGAATGCGGTGAAAGTCCTATCAACTGGACTTGAGTCAATAAAGATAGAAACTGATTATTACCTACTCAACATAGCCCTCAAACAAGTCACCAACACTACTGTTAAAAATAAAGCGCCGAACCATTCCAACATTTGGCCCGCACGAAACAAACTCAAGGTTTGACCAAAAAACGAGGTCAAAAAGCTAATTAAGACGCCGGCAAGGGCATAAATTGTTAAATCCTTGAGTTTTGGCTTCTTTTTTGGGTAAAGATAGGCACTTAAGAAGCCTACAAAACCCCCAAATAGTAAAAATGCTAGAAAACTCATCTTATAACCCCATGAAAAACTTATAATTTCATTATGCAGATTTTGACATTAGGCATTAATCATCACACCGCGCCCATCTCCATGCGCGAACAGGTTGCGTTCACGCCTGAGATGATTCAGCCTGCCTTGCATCATCTGAAAGATCACCTCTCTCGAATATCTTCTACACAATTACCAGAAGCCACGATTTTATCGACTTGCAACCGGACTGAGTTGTATTGTGCAGCCAACGATGGTCATTCTTCAAGTGAAGAAGCGCTATTTAAAAATAGTACGATTGAGTGGTTAGCAAAATCAAGAGGGATTGATAGCCAAGAGCTCATTCCTCACGTTTATGTATTACCTCAGTCACAGGCCGTTAGACACGCTTTTAGAGTTGCTTGTGGATTAGATTCCATGGTGGTTGGTGAAACGCAAATCCTAGGGCAACTCAAAGATGCTGTTCGAACTGCAGATGAAGCAGGATCACTCGGTACCTACCTTAATCAACTTTTTCAAAAAACCTTTCAAGTAGCCAAAGAAGTACGTGGCACTACAGAAATTGGTAGTCATTCGATTTCTATGGCAGCAGCAGCAGTCCGTTTGTCTGAAAGAATTTTTGAAAGTGTTAGCGAGCAAAAAGTTTTATTTATTGGCGCAGGAGAAATGATTAATTTATGCGCCACACATTTTGCTGCACGCCAACCTAAGTTAGTAGCTGTTGCCAATAGAACTTTAGAGCGTGGCCAGGCTTTAGCTGATGAATTGGCTGAGCAAGGGTTAACAACACAATCATTACGACTATCGGACCTCCCCGCTCGCCTTCATGAATTTGACATCATTGTTTCTTGCACTGCCAGCACTTTGCCCATCATAGGCTTAGGGATGGTTGAGAGTGCCATCAAGTCACGTAGGCACCGTCCTATTGTGATGATTGATTTGGCTGTACCTCGCGATATTGAGCATGAAGTGAGCCGCTTGAATGATGTTTATTTATACACAGTTGATGATTTAGGTGACATTGTTCAAACTGGCACCAACTCTCGTCAAGCTGCTGTTGGCCAAGCTGAAGCCATCATTGAAACTCGCGTGTCGCACTTTATGCATTGGCTAGAAGGTCGCGGTACGGTGCCATTAATTCAGGATTTGCGTCAACGTGGCGACGATCTGCGTCTATTAGAACTTGAACGCGCTAAAAAATTATTAGCTCGAGGAGAAGATCCTCAAATAGTTTTGGATGCTCTTGCGCAAGGCTTAACCAATAAGTTTTTACATGGTTCACTACATGCCCTGCAACACTCCCAAGGTGAAGAGCGCGAAGCACTCATGAAAATCCTGCCCGGTTTATTCCGTGCACACCACACCGATAAATAGATGAAACCAAGTATGAAAGCTAAGCTCGAGCAGTTAGATGCTCGACTAGCAGAACTAAACTCTTTGTTAGTCCAGGAAGAAATTACCAAGGACATGGATCAGTACCGCAAACTCAATCGTGAGCATGCGGAGATCTCCCCTGTTGTCGAACAATTTCAACTGTACCAACAAGCTGATGCTGATGAAAAAGCTGCTTTAGAAATGCAAAATGATCCTGACATGAAGGATTTTGCAGAAGAAGAAATTAAAAATGCTCGTCTACGCATGGAAAATATGCAAGCAGACTTGCAAAGACTCTTACTCCCTAAAGATCCGAATGATGACAAAAATATATTTTTGGAAATTCGTGCAGGTACTGGCGGTGATGAAAGCGCCCTCTTTGCAGCAGACCTTTTTAGAATGTATACCCGCTACGCTGAACGCCAACGCTGGCAAGTTGAAATTGTGAGTGCCTCAGAGTCTGACTTAGGTGGTTATAAAGAAGTTATTTTGCGAGTAGTTGGACAGGGCGCATTCTCTAAGCTTAAGTTTGAATCAGGCGGACATCGTGTGCAACGTGTTCCCCAAACCGAAACTCAAGGCCGCATCCATACCTCAGCTTGCACAGTAGCCGTTATGCCTGAAGCTGATGCGATTAGCGATATTGAAATTAATCCAGCAGACCTGCGCATTGATACATTTAGAGCTTCTGGTGCTGGCGGACAACATATTAATAAAACTGATTCTGCTGTTCGCATCACACATTTACCAACAGGCACAGTGGTTGAATGCCAGGATGATCGCAGTCAACATCGCAATCGCGAACAGGCTATGAAAGTATTGGTTTCACGCATCATGGATGCTAAACGTCGCGCAGCACACGACAAAGAGGCAGAAACAAGAAAAAGCTTGGTTGGCTCTGGTGACAGAAGTGACAGAATCAGAACCTATAATTTTCCTCAGGGTCGTATTACTGATCACCGCATTAATGTCACCTTATACAAAATTGATGCCATGATGGATGGTGATATCCAAGAACTTTTAGGCGCTCTTGCTGCAGAACATCAAGCAGAATTATTAGCATCATTGGGCGACATCTAAGTTTTTAGACTATCAGTGACCACCATCAAAGAACTTCTTAGTAATACGACGCTTGATAAAGTAGATGCACGAGCTCTATTGGCTCATTTGATTGAGTTGCATCTTGGATGGCCTAAAAGCTCACTCATTAGCAAAGATACTGATAGCTTACCTAGCGATGTTCTTATCGCTTGGAACGACTTTGAAAAGCGTCGTTTAAGCGGTGAACCAGTCGCCTATATTCTGGGTGTAAAAAGTTTCTACAACATTGATCTGAAAGTAGCTCCTGGTGTTTTAATCCCCAGACCTGAAACTGAGCTCTTAGTTGACCTTGCATTGAGTCATATTCAAAAAGCTTCGATTTCAAATCCTCATATTTTAGATTTAGGCACAGGCAGTGGCGCGATTGCTTTAGCTATTGCTAAAAATGCACCCAAATCTCAGTTAACAGCAGTGGATATCAGTCAAGATGCCCTGGCTATTGCACAAGAAAATGCAAGCCTCTTAGGATTAACCCATCAAGTTAATTTCTTAAAAGGAAGTTGGTTCGAGCCACTTCAATCCAAGCATCAATTTGATCTCATTGTGAGCAACCCGCCCTACATACGCGCCCAGGACCCTCACCTGAGCTCTGGTGACCTCCGCTTTGAACCCATTGGCGCCCTCACAGATCATTTGGATGGACTGAACCCCTACAGAGTCATTTTTAAAGATGCTAAAAAATATCTTAGTCCTAGAGGGCTATTATTGGTAGAACATGGCTACGATCAATCCAGCATGCTGACAGAACTTCTTAAGAGTGAAGGCTATCAAGATATACAAATCCACTTTGACTTAGCGGGTATTGCTAGAGCACTCAGCGCCAAGCTTCGCTAAAATACAAACTTATCAATAAGGAAGCCTTATGGACGTTCAAGCACAAATCAAAGAAATCGTTGAAAGCCACCCAGTTGTTTTGTTTATGAAAGGTAACGCCAAGTTTCCACAATGTGGTTTCTCTGGCAAAGCTATTCAGATTCTTCAAGCTTGTGGGGTTAATGATCCTTTCACAGTTAACGTATTAGATGATGCTGATATCCGCCAGGGAATCAAAGAATTTGCTAACTGGCCAACTATCCCCCAGCTTTACGTTAAGGGTGAGTTTATTGGTGGATCAGACATCATGACTGAGATGTATCAAAGCGGTGAATTACAAGAAGTACTGAATACTTAATCATCAATAATTATTAATAAATCATCTGATTTAATTAAATAATGCGTGCTGGCTCATCTAAAGAGCCAGCATTGGTTTAGCATAGAGGTATGGATACTTCTATTGCATTTCTTCTCTTAGGATTTTTTTGTCTCATTTCGATTTCCAGTCTTTTTTATGCCTGGAATCAAGCTCAAGCTCGTGTTCGAGCTGAATCTGAATTAGATGCTGAACGCAGAATCAGCGCTGACAAATTGGCAGGCATCCAGCAATCTGCTCTAGAAGCTAAAACCACCCTATCTGATCAGTTTAAAAATCTTGCTAATGAGATTCTTGAAGAAAAGTCAAAACGCTTTGCTGAACAAAATCAGCAAAATTTAGATACTCTTTTAAAGCCACTTCAAGAAAAACTCACTGACTTTCGTAAACAAGTTGATGACACTTATCAATCAGAAGCAAGAGAGCGCTTTGCTCTTAAACAGGAAGTTGAAAAACTAGCTGGATTAAATATCCGGATGACTGATGAAACCCGCGCTCTGACAAATGCACTGAAGGGTGAATCCAAAACACAGGGCGACTGGGGCGAGCTAGTTTTAGAAACCATTCTTGAAAACTCTGGCCTTCGCAAGGGTGAAGAATATTTAGTTCAAGACAGTCATACTGTTGATGATGGCTCTCGTTTGCAACCTGACGTTGTTATTCGTCTTCCAGAGTCAAAACACTTAGTGATTGACAGCAAAGTATCCATCACTGCCTACACGAGATACATGCAAGCTGATGATGACGCCACCAAAACTGCTGAACTTAACAGTCATGTCCTATCTATCAAACAGCATATTCAGGGCTTATCAGCAAAGAACTATCAAGATCTTTATGGCGTTGGCTCTATCGACTTTGTCTTGATGTTTATTCCTGTAGAACCAGCCTTCTTAGCCGCCATGAGACATGCCCCAGACATCTATCAAGAGGCTCTTAAGAAGAATATTGTGATGGTATGCCCTAGCACCCTCTTGGCAACAGTTAGAACAGTTGCTCACTTATGGCGCCAAGAACATCAAAATAGAAACGCACAAGAAATCGCACGTCAGTGTGCAATGCTTTATGACAAGTTTGTTGGTTTTGTTGAAGACTTAGATAAAGTTGGTCTACGACTAGATCAAGCTCAAACCAGCTATACCGATGCTGTCGGAAAACTAAAGACTGGTAGAGGTAATTTAATTCGCACTGCTGAAAATGTAAAAAAACTTGGCGTTAAACCAAATAAGTCTTTGCCAACAAAACTGACTGATGTTGCTGATGATGAGTAGTTGTCACTTTAAATAAATTATAAAAAAACCCGCAATCATTTACATGATGCGGGTTTTTTATTTCATCAGCCTAACTAATTAAGCTGATGAGGTGTAGATCGATGATCTAATTACTTACGACCACGACCTGCTGTCTTTTTAACAGCCGCTTTTTTAACTACAGTAGCGCGTGTTGCTGGTTTAACTGCAGCAGCTGATTTAGCTTGCTTAGCAAAACCTTGGATAGCTTCAACAGCTTGCTCAGCATTTGCTTCTGCAACAGCAGCAGCTTCTTTAGCAGCAGCTTGGAATTGCTCGAAACCTTGCAATGATGTAGCAACTGAAGTTTTCAATGCGTTAACAAAAACGTCTGAACCAGCAGG
>JACCDN010030488.1_pt1 | contig 88321 bp, 89 predicted proteins | sample 7441691 | NCBI WGS metagenome assembly JACCDN01 (sample SAMN15323439, study PRJNA562643) | freshwater metagenome | isolation source: river surface water | place: USA:Blue River Watershed | collected 2017-08-16
ACTGCTTTCTTGTCCAGAGCAGTCCACTCAAACGTCATGCGAAATCCCATCGTGTATCGGTTGGCTGCGGCAAACGGGGACTCATCCCGGCCGACTTTGGCACAAGCCCGATATGCACGCATTGGGTTCTCGCCAGTATACGAGAAAGGCGGTGCAAAAGTACGGATAAAGTAAACGTGTGAACGACACATCTTTGCCCTCGAATTCGGCACGCACTCGTGAACCTCGTCGCAGTGGAATTATCCGTTCATACATTGCCCTCACCAAGCCTCGGGTGATTGAACTTTTGCTCGTCACCACCGCTCCCGTCATGTTCCTCGCCGAGCGTGGTGTTCCCAATCTGTGGTTGGTTCTGGGCACGCTCGTCGGAGGAGCGTTGAGCGCGGGCAGCGCAAATACCTTCAACATGTACATCGACCGTGACATCGATATCACGATGAACCGCACCAAGGGTCGTCCCATCGTGTCCGGCGAGGTTTCGCCACGTGCCGCACTGATATTTGCCTGGATTATCGGGGTTGTCAGCATTGTTCTGCTTGCTGTCGTCGCAAATATCCTCGCTGCACTCCTGTCGCTCGCGGCAATCCTTTTTTACGTTTTTGTGTACACGCTGCTGCTCAAGCGTCGGACCGAGCAAAACATTGTCTGGGGCGGAATTGCGGGGTGTTTCCCCGTATTGATCGGCTGGTCGGCCGTCACGGGGTCACTGACCGCTGCGCCGTGGATCCTGTTTCTCGTCGTGTTCCTGTGGACACCTGCTCACTACTGGCCGCTGTCGTTGCGATACAAGGACGACTATGCGCGCGTCGAGGTCCCGATGCTCAGTGTTCTGCGTCCTCGTGTCGCCGTCGGACTGCAGGTCATTCTGTATGCATGGGCAACCGTTGCGGCGTCGTTGTTGTTGATTCCCGTCGCACCGATGGGCCCTGTGTACAGTGCTGTGGCGCTGGTTGTCGGTGGTTGGTTCATCGTCGAAACGCACCGACTTTATTCACGCGCAATGGGTGACGGCGAGGCCTCGCCGATGCGCGTGTTCCATGCCAGCAATACTTATTTGACCGCGCTATTTGTTGCTGTTGCCCTGGACCCGCTGGTCGTGCTCGCGTAAATCGCCCGAACAGTTACCGACACAATAATCATCGACAGGAATAGGTGCACGATCACCATGTCAGCCGGTAACCCCAGCTGGACTTGCAGTACACCCACGGCGATCTGTGCCACATAGGCCACCGCGACACCGGTCCATGCCGACCGCTCGTGGGCCGTGCGTGAGCGCATGAGGAGTATGGAAACGCCTAGCAACACCACAATTGCGGCTCCACGGTGCACCGTCAAGACATCGCTAAAGAAGAATCCGTTGCGCGATGCGAGGTCATCGCCGGAGTGAGGGCCCGCGCCGGTGGTCAACACACCCGCAATAATCACGGTTACAGTTGCCGCCGCAAACATCCACAGTGGGGCCGACACGTCGCGAAGCGAAGGAAGCGCGGTACTCCACACGCGCAAAACCAAGAGCGCGGACAGCGCGACGAGGATCGCGGATACGGTGAAATGCAATCCCACGACATAGGGACCCAGATCGACCCAGACGGAAACACCACCGATCAACGCCTGCAGAATGATGCCCGCAACGAGAGCGACCGAGAGGCCAAAGAGATCACGACGAGTCGATCGCAGTCCCCAGAGTGCAACAACCATTGCCAGAGCAATGAGCAACAGAGGACCAGTCAGTGTGCGATTGACGAACTCGATGATGCCGTGGATGCCCATCTCGGGCGTCGTAACGAACGAATCTGTTGTGCACAGTGGCCATTCGGGGCATCCCAACCCCGAACCCGTGACACGAACAGCGCCACCCGTCACCACGATGATGATTTCTGACACCAGCGAGGCAACGGCCAGGCCCTTGACGACTCGAGATTGCGGGGAAACGGGCAGCTGAAGAGGCATGTCACGAACTTTCACTGGGTAGACTGTCAGTGTTGAATATCGATTATCAGTCTATGTTCAGCCCCGCGGAATTTTCGCGGTCGTCGGCACGATAAACGTGTTGCAAGACGAGAAGGGATAAATAATGGGTGACATTCTCGACCGCCCCGATCTGGATGGCTTAGGCCAGTACGAGTTCGGCTGGCACGATAAGGACTCCGCCGGCGAGACCGCGGAACGTGGCATTAACCGTGGCGTTGTCGAACGTATTTCCCGCCTCAAGGACGAACCCCAGTGGATGCTGGAGCGCCGCCTCAAGGCACTGGAAATCTTTGAGCGGAAGCCTATGCCCAACTGGGGCGCCGACCTCAGCGACATTGATTTTGACAACATCAAATACTTCGTGCGTTCGACCGAACGTCAAGCCCAGTCATGGGAAGACCTGCCCGAGGACATTCGCAAGACCTATGAGCGTCTGGGAATCCCCGAGGCGGAACGTCAGCGTCTCGTCGCGGGCGTTGCGGCGCAGTACGAGTCCGAGGTTGTGTATCACCAGATTCGCGAAGACCTTGAACAGCAGGGCGTAATCTTCCTCGACACCGACACGGCGTTGAAAGAGCACCCCGAGATTTTCAAGGAACATTTCGGCACAATCATCCCGTCGGGTGACAACAAGTTCTCGGCGTTGAACACCGCGGTGTGGTCCGGTGGTTCGTTCGTCTACGTCCCCAAGGGTGTCCACGTCGAAATCCCCTTGCAGGCCTACTTCCGAATCAACACCGAGAACATGGGTCAGTTCGAGCGAACCCTCATCATCGCCGACGAAGGCTCTTACGTTCACTACATTGAGGGCTGCACCGCACCGATTTACAAGTCGGATTCGCTGCATTCGGCCGTCGTCGAAATCATCGTGAAAAAGAACGCTCGCGTCCGTTACACGACCATTCAGAACTGGTCCACCAACGTGTACAACCTGGTGACGAAGCGTGCCGTTGCTCACGAGGGCGCCACCATGGAGTGGGTCGATGGAAATATCGGGTCCAAGGTCACCATGAAGTATCCCTCGATCTTCCTCGTTGGTGAACACGCAAAGGGTGAAACCCTGTCGGTCGCTTTCGCCGGGCCTGGCCAGCACCAAGATGCCGGTGCAAAGATGATTCACCTTGCGCCGAACACCACGTCCAGCATCATCTCGAAGTCCATCGCTCGTGGTGGCGGACGCGCCGGCTACCGTGGCGAGGTTCGAGTGGGCGAAAACGCTCATCACTCGGCGAACACGGTCCGCTGTGACGCTCTTCTCGTGGATACAATTTCGCGCAGCGACACCTATCCCGCGATCGACATCCGCGTGGACGACACTCAGCTGGGCCACGAGGCCACTGTTTCTCGTGTCAGCGAAGAACAACTGTTCTATTTGCAGTCCCGCGGTCTTCCCGAGGACGAGGCCATGGCCATGATCGTGCGCGGTTTCATCGAACCCATTGCCCGAGAATTGCCCATGGAGTACGCCCTGGAATTGAACAAGCTCATCGAAATGAACATGGAAGGATCGGTCGGTTAATGGCTCACGACTCAACCTTCGCCGCTGCCCAGAAATGGTCGGCCGCTCCTGTCCAAACACGCAACGAACGCTTTGCGTCCACGGATCCCGAACAGTTTCCCGAGGTCTCCGCGGCCCTGTTGGAATGGCGGCTGACGCCACTGGACCGTATTTCTTCGCTGGTGGCGGATTCGCTTGATGGTTCCCCCTATGCCGTGAGCACCAATATCGCGACCGAATGGGTCCCCATGCACTCGGACATTGTGGGTTCTGCCGGCTGCAGCGAGGACAAAGTATCCGCTCGAGCATGGTCCTCGACCACTTCGGCGTTGCACATTGTTCTCGACGGTGACGACGAAACTCCCGCTCGTGTCGAGCGCATACTAGAGGGGACACGTGCTGCCCACGTTGTTATCGAGTTTGCCGCTCACTCCCGTCGCACACTGGTGTTCAGCAACCACGGTTCCGTTGCTCTTGCCGAAAACGTCGAAATCATTGTCCGCGATGGGGCCCACGCCACCGCAGTATTCCTGGGGGAGTGGGACGATGCCTCGGTACACGTCGCCTCGCATTTCGCCGTTGTTGGCCGCGATGCTCATCTCAAGCACATCCTGGTATCCCTGGGCGGCAGTCTCCAGCGCGTTAACCCGAACATTGTCCTCAACGGCAAGGGGTCGTCTGCCGACGCATTGGGCGTTTATTTTGCCGACGCTGGCCAGCACATCGAACACCGTGTTTTCGTCCACCACGAAGCAGCGAACACGACCTCTCGAGTCAACTACAAGGGCGCGCTGCACGGCGACGGAGCACACACCGTCTGGGTGGGTGACGTCCTGATTGGTCCCGACGCATCGGGCACTGATTCCTACGAACAGAACCGCAACCTGGTCCTGTCCGAGGGAACGCGCGCCGACTCCGTCCCCAATCTGGAAATTCAGACCGGCGACATCGCCGGCGCCGGCCACGCAAGTGCCACGGGTCGTTTCGACGACGAGCACCTCTTCTACCTGCGTTCGCGTGGAATTTCAGAAAAGGAAGCACGACGACTCGTGGTCCTGGGCTTCCTGCTCGAGGTTGTCAACTCGATTGGTGTCGCCGAACTCGAGGAACGCCTGGGCTCGGCTCTGGAAGAAGAACTCAACCGAATCGAGGATGCAGCATGACCCGTGAATTGATCTGCGAACTCGATGAGCTCGCACCGGGAACCGCACGCAAGGTCGTCATCGACGGCCTTCCGATAGCCGTTGTTCGTCAGTCCGATGGTACCGTCCACGCTCTGGGCGACCGTTGTTCCCACGGCGACATCTCGCTGAGCGAGGGCTTCGTAGAGGATGACACCATCGAGTGTTGGGCGCACGGTTCAAAGTTTGATCTGTGCACCGGGACACCTCGTAATTTTCCGGCGTTTGAGCCGGTTCCCGTCTACTCCGTCACCATCGAGGGCGGCACAATTTTTATCGACACCGAGAACGGAAAGTAAACCATGTCCACTCTTGAAATTCGTGACCTTCACGTTTCCATCGTCACCGAGGCCGGCACCAAGCAGATCCTTAACGGTGTTTCGTTGACTATCAACTCGGGCGAGACTCACGCCATTATGGGCCCCAACGGTTCGGGCAAGTCGACTCTCGCCTACACAATCGCGGGTCACCCGCGCTACACCGTTGACTCGGGCGAAATCCTTCTCGATGGCGACAACGTACTCGAGATGAGCATCGATGAACGTGCCCGTGCAGGCCTTTTCCTCGCGATGCAGTACCCGGTAGAAATCCCCGGGGTTTCGGTCAGCAACTTCCTCCGCACAGCCAAGACCGCCATCGACGGTCAGGCCCCCAGCCTCCGCACCTGGATCAAGGATGTCAAGCAGGCCATGGGTGACCTCAAGATGGATTCGTCATTCGCCGATCGAAACGTCAACGAAGGTTTCTCGGGTGGTGAAAAGAAGCGTCACGAAATTGTGCAGTTGGAGCTCTTGAAGCCCAAGTTCGCAGTTCTCGACGAGACCGACTCGGGTCTTGATGTCGACGCTCTGAAGATCGTGTCCGAGGGCGTGAACCGTGTGAAGGACAACACCGATCTGGGCGTACTTCTCATTACTCACTACACCCGAATTCTGCGGTACATCCGTCCCGACTTTGTGCACGTGTTTGTTGCCGGACGTATTGCCGAACAGGGCGGCGCCGAACTGGCGGACCGACTCGAGGACGAGGGCTACGACCGTTACCTCACCAACGCATGACCACTCACTCCTTGCCCGCCGACCAGTTTGACGCGACAATCGAGGCGTTGAAGGACGTTATCGACCCCGAACTTGGCGTCAACATTGTGGACCTCGGACTTGTGTATGACCTGTCTTGGGATGACGAAAACGACGCTCTGGTTGTCTCGATGACGTTGACCTCGGCCGGTTGTCCGTTGACGGATGTCATCGAAAAGGAATTGGAGAACGCCCTGGACGGTGTCTGCGAACGATTCCGCATCAACTGGGTATGGATGCCACCGTGGGGTGTTGAACGTATCACCGAGGATGGTCGCGACATGATGCGCGCCCTCGGATTTTCGATGTAATCATGCTCAACGTTTCAGATTTAGAAATCCGTATCGGTGCGCGCCTTCTCATGGAGGGCGTCAATTTTCGCGTCGACAAGGGCGACAAAATTGGTCTTGTGGGGCGAAATGGTGCAGGCAAAACGACCCTGACCAAAGTCTTGGCCGGCGAAACACAACCCACAGGAGGCGCGGTTCAGCGCATCGGTGAAATCGGGTACCTGCCGCAGGATCCGCGCAGCGGTGATCCCGAGCAACTCGCTCGCACCCGCATTCTTGACGCACGCGGATTGGGAACGATAGTTCTTGACCTTCAGAAGGCAGCCATGGACATGGCGTCGGACAATTCCGCCGTTGCCGATGCCGCGATGCGCAAGTACGGCAGCCTGACGGACCGATTCACGGCTCTGGGCGGTTACGCTGCCGAGGCAGAGGCCGCAACCATTGCCTCGAACCTGGGTCTGCCGGACCACATCCTGGCACAGCCGCTGAACACACTCTCGGGTGGTCAGCGTCGCCGTATCGAGCTGGCTCGAATCCTCTTCAGCGATGCCGACACCATGATTCTGGACGAACCCACCAACCACCTGGATGCCGACAGTGTTGTGTGGCTGCGTGAATTCCTCAAGGGATACCGTGGCGGCGTCATCGTCATCTCTCACGATGTTGTTCTCGTCGAGGAAACTGTCAACCGCGTGTTCTATCTGGACGCTAACCGTTCCTGCATCGATGTGTACAACATGGGCTGGAAACATTACCTGCGCCAGCGTGAAGCCGATGAGGAACGTCGTAAGAAGGAACGCGTCAACGTCGAAAAGAAAGCGACCGCACTGCAACTTCAGGCCGCAAAATTTGGGGCAAAGGCGTCCAAGGCTGCTGCCGCGCACCAGATGGTGGCACGCGCCGAAAAGATGCTGTCAGGTCTGGACGAGGTTCGTGCCGTCGATCGCGTCGCGAAGCTGCGTTTCCCCGAGCCCGCAGCCTGCGGCCGAACTCCCTTGATGGCTGAGAACCTGTCCAAGAGCTACGGCTCGCTGGAAATCTTCACCGCCGTCGACTTGGCAATCGACAAGGGCTCACGCGTGGTCATCATTGGGCTCAATGGTGCCGGCAAGACGACCTTGTTGCGCATGTTGGCAGGCGTCGACGCTCCGGACACGGGACACATTGTCCCCGGTCACGGTCTGCGTGTGGGCTACTACGCACAGGAACACGAAACGCTCGACGTAAAGCGTTCCGTTCTGGAAAACATGCTGTCTGCGTCACCCCATTTGGGGGAAACCGAGGCGCGCAAGGTATTGGGATCGTTCCTGTTCACCGGTGACGATGCCACAAAACCAGCGGGCGTGTTGTCCGGTGGTGAAAAGACCCGACTCGCTCTTGCAACCCTCGTGGTGTCATCGGCCAATGTGCTGTTGTTGGACGAACCCACAAACAACCTTGACCCCGCGTCACGCGAGGAAATCCTCGGCGCATTGACCCATTACAAGGGAGCTGTAGTGCTGGTCAGCCACGATCCGGGTGCTGTCGAGGCGCTGAATCCCGAACGTGTCCTCATCATGCCCGAGGGTACCGAGGACATCTGGAGCCAGGATTATCAGGACCTCATCGAGTTAGCGTAGCCCTCCAGGCAGCATCCTCGTATTCCTCGTCCTGGCGTGCGGCCAGAGAACGTGGACGTGCCGACGGAGTGGGCGATTCGCCGCGCAGGTCACGGCGAATACCCCATCCCAGCGCGACAAATGCCATCAGGGCAAAGACGTACCACTGCAGTGCGTAGGACAGGTGTGGGCCCTCGTCCAGTACGGGTTTAGCGAAGGGTAACCCCAATTCGCCCTGCGGCGACTCGTCAGATATCTGACCAAACCAGACCGAAATTGCGCTGGGGTAACCTGCCACGAGTGTGGGGACATTGATCGTGGCGATTTGTCCATCGGGTGCGCTGCGTCCGGCGATTGTCGCCTCACTGGGATACAACCGTGCGGTGATAGTTACGGTGCCCTCCGGCACCGCAGGAACGTCCACAGGCGCCGAATTATCCGCGTTGGAATCCACCCAGCCCCGGTCGACAATGAACACCGAACCCTTGGTTGTGGTGAATGGGACCAGCATATGGAATCCGATTCGACCGTTCTGGGGGCGATTGCGGACAAACACGGTGGCTGCAGCGTCGTATTCTCCGGTCGCGGTGACGGGACTCCACTTTAGACTGTCGTCCTCGACATCGCCGTCGGGTACGACGGACGTAACATCACGGGGTTCGGCATCGTAATTTGCGGTGAGTAAAGCGATCTGTGCTTGGGCCTCGACCCGGCGGGCGAATTGCCACTGACCGAGGGCCACACAGACCACCGCGAACAGCACGGTGAACGCCAGATATCCGCGCCATTGACGCGAAAGCAGTGCAACGAGATATTTCATGCCTGTGGTCCGGAAAGGCTGGGGAAATGCGGTGTTGCCTGTGCGTGACGTCGCGCATCGGGCGACTTAACGATGTTCGCGGCCATGACGGCGATTGCCGGCAAAATGATGACACCTGCTGCCGGCAGTAGTACCCACCATCCGGGAACCACGAAACACAGCGCGAGGCACACCAATCGGGCGATCATGGCGATGAGGTACGACACCATCCGCGAAGAACGCTCCTCGGCCGGAGATTGGGGGAGCGTGGTGATCGATTGCGTCACTTTAGCCACATCTTCCAGTGTATCCCCGCTACGCTTAGGGCATGACGTCAGCACGCACAGTTCTTATCACCGGCGGTAACCGTGGCATTGGATATGCCATTGCAGAGCGCTTTATCGCCGATGGTCACCGAGTCGCCGTGACCGCACGATCCGGGTCGGGCCCCACTGGTTCGATGACCGTAATCGCCGATGTCACCAATGCAGAATCTCTCGATGCGGCACTGACACAGGTTGAGGCAGAGCTTGGACCGATCGAGGTACTCGTGGCTAATGCGGGTATCACCAAGGACACCCTGCTGTTGCGTATGACCGAAGACGATTTCGAGAGTGTTATCGACACCAACCTCACGGGTTCGTTCCGTCTGGTGAAGCGCGGAATCAAGTCGATGCTCAAAGCGCGATTTGGTCGCATCATCTTCATTTCCAGTGTCGTCGGGCTGTATGGAAGCCCCGGACAGATCAATTACAGCGCGTCGAAGAGCGCCCTCGTCGGTTTCGCTCGCTCGTTGACTCGCGAAGTCGGTTCACGAGGCATCACTGCCAACGTTGTAGCGCCTGGTTTCATTGAGACCGATATGACCGCCGCTCTGCCCGAGGCGCAGCAGGCCGAATATCAGCGAAACATTCCTGCCGGACGATTCGCGCAGCCGTCAGAGGTCGCCGCTGCCGTTGCGTGGTTGGCATCGGATGACTCGGGCTACATCTCGGGCGCCGTGATTCCCGTCGACGGTGGCCTGGGGATGGGTCACTAAGGCGCGCATCTCAGGAGGTCGTACAAGGCCTCTAACCCCGGCCCGACATACGACACTCAGCGAAATCCCGCGTTAACGGTCCGTTATGGTCGCAGTTGTCCAAGTAGGGGAATCACGCGTCGCAAGTCACGCGTGTTGATGCTGACATCGGCGCGTTCCCGAACAATGGGCTTTGCACAAAATGCCACACCCACCGCCGCGACTGCCATCATGGCGAGATCGTTCGCCCCGTCACCGACCGCAATGGTGGCGTCCCTGGGTACGTCAAATTTGTGTGCCAGCATGACCAGCGCATCCGCCTTGGCCTGCGCGTCGACGATATCGCCGAGCACACGGCCGGTCAGTTTTCCGTCAACAATCTCAAAACGATTGGCCGCCCACCAATCGAGTCCCCACTCACGAGCCAAAGGGTCCAAAATTTCGTGGAATCCACCGGAGACGGCGGCAATGACTCCCTCAGCCTCATGAACGGCCGCAATGAGGTCTCGAGTCCCGTTGGTCACGCTGATGTCCTGCACGACGGATTCCAATTCCGAGACGGGAAGACCTGCTAATGTCGCAACGCGTTCCCGCAGTGAGCTCGCAAAATCAAGTTCACCCGCCATTGCACGTGCCGTAATGCGTGTGACCAGTTCGCGGGAACCTGCACGATCGGCAATTAATTCAATGACTTCGTCATCGATGAGGGTCGAATCTACGTCACAGACAACGAGAAAGCGTGACATAGGACTCCTTTATTCGACGCGTTGTCCCTTTTCGACAACGACGATTCCGCTGGGAGTCACCGTGAAACCGCGAGAACGGTCGAGGTCGTGATCGACACCCACCGTAGCCCCAGCAGCAACGACAACATCCTTATCCAGAATAGCCCTGCGAACCGTGGCACCCGCGCCGACCGTTACACGTTCGAACAGGATCGCATCGGTGATCGTCGCGCCGGGTGACACCTGAACCCAGGGTCCCAACACACACCGTTCCAATGTGGCACCGGATACAACAACGCCCAGCGACACGATGGAATCAGTCGCCGTACCACTGCGACCCTGGTCGTCACGGACGAACTTTGCCGGCGGAGAATTCCACTGCTGGCTGTAAATGGGCCATTCACGGTTGTAGAGGTTGAAAACCGGCAGCGGCATGATGAGGTCCTGGTGTGCCTCGAAGAATGAGTCAATCGAACCCACGTCACGCCAGTAGTTGCGGTCACGGTCGGTAGAACCGGGTACGTCATTGCGAATGAAGTCATAGACATAGGCCTCGCCCTTGTCCACGAACGCGGGAACGATATCGCCACCCATGTCGTGCTTAGAATCGGGGAGTTGCCCGTCGCGGGTAACGGCATCGATTAGGACATCGGCATTGAACACATAGTTGCCCATGGACGCGAGGACCTCGCTGGGGGAGTCAGACAGGCCCTTGGCGTCCGCTGGTTTTTCGCGGAATCGAGCGATTTTTTCGGGGTTTTCGTCGTCGACCTCAATGACGCCGAACTGATCGGACAACGAAATGGGCTGACGGATACCCGCAACGGTTACGCCAGCGCCGTTTTTGATATGCGCCTCGATCATGGGACGGAAGTCCATGCGATACACGTGGTCCGCGCCGACGACGACGACGATATCCGGCTTCTCGTCTCGAATCAGGTTGAGGCTCTGCAGGATTGCATCCGCACTTCCCTGGAACCAATGTTTGCCGAGTCGCTGTTGGGCGGGCACAGAGGCGACGTAGGCATTGAGCATTCCCGACAGTCGCCAGGTCTGGGACACGTGTCGGTCGAGCGAGTGGGACTTGTACTGCGTAAGAACGACGATTTGTCGCAGATCCGAGTTGATGAGGTTCGAGATGGCGTAATCGATCAGTCGATATTCCCCCGCGAACGGAACCGCAGGCTTAGCGCGGTCAGACGTGAGCGGCATCAAACGCTTACCTTCACCACCGGCGAGGACAATTCCGAAAACTTTAGGGCTCGTCATAACCACACACTAGGGGCTGGCACCCAAATGCGCTAGCGTTTTGACATGCGAGTTAACGTAATCACCAAGGAATATCCGCCCGAGATATACGGTGGTGCAGGAGTCCACGTCACCGAGTTGGTGTCAGCTCTTCGTTCCCACATTGATGTTCAGGTCAGTTGCTTTGGCCGCGAGCGCACAGAGGACGGGACGACGGCCTATTCCGCTCCGTCTGAATTTGCCGATGCGAACGCTACCATGGCAACACTCGCAACAAATTTAACTATGGTCGAACCAGCAGCGGGTGCCGATGTCGTGCATTCACACACCTGGTATGCCAATGCGGCAGGTCACCTTGCGAGCCTCCTTCACGGAATTCCCCATGTCATTACAGCCCATTCGCTCGAACCCTTGCGTCCGTGGAAGGCCGAACAGTTGGGTGGGGGATATCGGGTTTCCAGCTGGATCGAGAAGTCGGCATACGAGGGCGCCGCGGCAATCATTGCGGTCAGTGATGGTATGCGCGCCGACATTTTGCGGTCGTACCCCAGCGTTGATCCCAAGAAGGTTGTGACAATTCACAACGGAATCGACCTCGAAAGCTGGGCGCGCAATGTCGATCACGATGTAGCCCGTGGTTTGGGTATCGATCCGGAACGCCCCACTGTAATTTTCGTGGGCCGAATCACCCGTCAAAAAGGTCTGCCCTATCTGTTGGCCGCGTGCGAATTGCTTCCCGCGTCTGTGCAAATCGTGTTGTGCGCCGGCGCTCCCGATACTCCCGAAATCATGGCAGAAGTCACCGCGGCCGTCGACGCTCTGCGTGAACAACGTGATGGCGTTGTGTGGATTGATCGGATGCTGTCTCGCGCCGAGTTGACCGTCGCGTTGAGTGTGTCCGATGTGTTTGTGTGCCCCTCTATTTACGAACCTTTGGGTATTGTCAACCTCGAGGCCATGTCCTGTGGCGTAGCAGTTGTGGGAACAGCGACAGGGGGAATTCCCGAGGTCGTCGACGATGGTGTCACGGGCCGTCTCGTGCCCATTGAACAGGTTTCCGATGGGACGGGAACGCCGGTCAATCCCGAGCAGTACATTGCCGATTTGGCGCGAATTCTCACCGAGGTGGTAACGGACCGCGCCCTGTGCGAGCAGTACGGTCGTGCAGGACGCGCACGGGCCGAAGAACACTTCACCTGGGACGCAATCGCCGAGAAGACGCTCGCGCTATATGCCCGCGTGACCGCCTAGGCTAGACCCATAATGACGTCAGTACTTAATTTTCACAACGTTTCTGTTATCCGCGATGACCACACGATCCTGTCGGGAATCAATTGGGTAGTTAACCCCGACGAGAGGTGGGCGGTTATCGGCCCCAACGGCGCGGGCAAGACCACGCTCTTGCAGCTCGCTTCGGCTCATGCGAAGCCGACTACCGGTGAGGCCACGGTCATTGGCGAAAGCATTTCTGCTGACGATGTGGCCGAATTGCGCACCCGCCTGGGGTTTTCGTCAACGGCTGTTGCCCGCCTTATTCCGGATAGCGAATCAGTGCTTGACGCTGTCATGACCGCAGCGTGGGCCGTGACTGCACGTGCGAACGAGCAGTACGACGACATCGACGAAAAGCGCGCCATGCGCGTATTGGCCGAGTGGAAACTCGACCACCTCGCGACTCGCGCCTTTGGAACCCTGTCCGATGGCGAACAAAAACGTGTTCAAATCGCACGGTCGATCATGACGGACCCCGAAATTCTGTTCCTGGATGAACCCGCGGCGAGCCTCGATTTGGGCTCTCGCGAGGAATTGCTCGGGATGTTGGACGGTTTTGCGTCAATGCGTACCGCACCCGCCATGATTCTCGTCACCCATCACGTCGATGAAATCCCCGCTGCGTTCACCCACGCTCTCGTTCTCAAAAACGGTTCGGTTGTGTCCCAGGGGCAAATTCAGGACGTCGTGACTTCATCGGTTCTGACCGAGGCATTTGGCGTCCCCCTGCATGTTGAACACGTCAATGGGCGCTTCAGTGCACGGGGAATCCGTTAAATCTGATATAGTTATTTTTTGGCGCGTTTTGCGCATCAACTTTGAGACAAAAGGTAATCATGAAGGCTGACATTCACCCCGCATACAACGCTGTGGTATTCCGCGACCTTGCAAGCGGCGAGGCTTTCCTCACCCGCTCGACCGTGTCGTCGGACAAGACGATCGAATGGGAAGATGGAAACACCTACCCCGTCGTAGACGTCGAAATCTCGAGCGCATCGCACCCCTTCTACACGGGCAAGCAGCGCATCATGGACTCGGCGGGACGCGTCGAGAAGTTCAACCAGCGTTACGCCGGTTTCGGACAGTAACCACACTCAGTTCATACTGATGGCCACCCCTCGGGGTGGCCATCAGTGTTTTTGTGGTGCTTATGCCTCGTAGACGGGCCAGGTGCGAATGGAACAGTCCAGGATCATGTTGTGGTGCTTATGCCTCGTAGACGGGCCAGGTGCCAGGTCCGGGGCGTGATGCGTTGCGACCGTTTCGAGCGGCCCAGTCTGCGTAGGATTCTGCTTGTTCGCGTGCCCAGCGGGCAATATTTGCGTGGAGTTCAGCGGGAGTGCCCTGCAGGTTGGCATCGTTGGCGAATTTCTGTGCGATTGCCAGCAACACGCGGCCCGCAGCTACAGCATCAGAACGCGCCTCGTGTGCGTCGTCGAGAGTCACACCGTAGGTGTCACACGCGGCAATCAGAGTGCGGGACCCCTTGCGATAGGTATCAACCTTTTTATCGATGATCAACGGGTCGAAAATGGGGGAGGGCTCGTCCAGTGGTTCAAGCCCGTTGCGCAACGCGTCGAAATGGAGCAATGAGAAGTCGTAGGTCGCGTTGTAGGCCACGACCGGAATCCCTTGGGCAAAGAGTGCGCGGAGTGTGTTGAGGACCTCAGAAACGACCTCAACGGCGGGACGACCCTCGGCAAGGACGCGCTCGGTGGTGTAACCATGAACCTCGGCCGCGCGGTCGGGAATTGGAACACCAGGGTTGGCAACCCAGGATGTGCTTTCCACAACATCACCGCTCGCGTCCAAAACACCGACGAACGCGGTTACCACCCTTTCGCGGGTGACATCCAAGCCTGTCGTTTCTAGGTCAAATACGCCGATGCGTTCCCATTGAGTCATGAGAACAGCGTAGCGTTGACCACCCTCACGGACCGAGGACCAGCCAGTGCCATCCACGTCCCTCTAGTGCGATGGTCAGTTCTCCGTGGTCGTTTGTGGCGCCGATGGGCTGCCCCGAAACTGAATCGAGCAGAGTCACATTGGCGTGACCCACGCTGATCGTGACGGACTCGGGCGAGTTCGCAAACGAGAAAACGCACAGGACCGTATCGCCTCGTCCGTGTTCCGGCGCGCGCAGGAACGAGAGGACACTGTCCTGCGAGGCTGTGACGAGCGTCATAGTTCCCGTGCCGAAGACGCCGAGGCGGTGACGCAGCGCCAGCATGTCACGAGTCCACGACAGCAGAGAAGTCGGGTCGTTGCGCTGAGCCTCGACGTTGATGGCGTGGGGGCCAAATGTCTCGGTTGAGACCAATGGCAGGTAGAGGTCCGCGGGTTTCGCGCTCGAGAAGCCAGAATTCTGAGTGTTATCCCACTGCATCGGAGTGCGTGAAGCATCACGGTCATCCAGCCAGATGTCATCGCCCATACCGATTTCGTCGCCGTAGTAAAGGAAGGGGCTTCCAGGGAGCGACAACAGCAATGCGTTCGCAAGTTCCAGTTGGCCGCGATCGTTGTCCAAGAGCGGGGCAAGACGTCGCCGAATTCCCACGTTCACCGTCATGCGGGGATCGGGGGAGTACCACTCGTACATCTGTGCTCGCTGCTCGTCCGTGACCATTTCCAGAGTCAGTTCGTCGTGATTGCGCAGGAAAACACCCCAGGCTGCCCCTGACGGAACCTCGGGGAGTGATTGCAAGGTTCCCACGAGGCCCGCGGCGGAACCCGAGCGCAACGAATAGAAGATGTGGGGCATCACGGGGAAATTGAATGCCATGTGGCATTCGGGAGTCTCGGCTGACCCAAAATAGTCCACGACTTCGTGCGGCTGCTGGCAGGCCTCGGCGACCAACATTCGACCCGGATATTCGAGGTCCATCATCGCGCGCAACTTCTGAATGAAGGCGTGAGTGGGCGGCTCGGATTCGCCAGTGTTGCCCTCCGACACATAGAGGTAGGGAATCGCGTCGAGACGGAATCCGTCAACGCCCTTGTCCAGCCAATAACGCGCGATATCCAGAACTGCATCGTGCACGGCAAGGTTTTCAAAGTTGAGGTCCGGTTGGTGCGAGAAGAAGCGGTGCCAGTAGTACTGACCACGAACCTCGTCGAACGCCCAGTTCGAGGTCTCGGTGTCCGTAAAAATAATGCGAACATTTTCGAACTTCTTGTCTGTATCACTCCAGACATAGAAATCACCGAAAGGCCCCTCGGGATTTGCGCGTGATTCCTGGAACCACATGTGCTGGTCCGAGGTGTGGTTGATAACAAAATCAATGACGACGCGCATGCCGCGGTCGTGGGCACCCTGCAGGAATTCGTCGAAGTCTGCGGTCGAACCGTACGTCGGTAGGACCTCAAGATAGTCGGCAACATCGTATCCGCCATCACGCAACGGAGACTGGAAGAACGGGGGCAACCAGATGGCGTCAATGCCCAACCACTGCAGATAGTCGAGCTTGTCGATCATGCCGCGAAAATCACCATAACCGTCACCGTTGGTGTCCAAAAATGATCGGACCATTACTTCGTAGAAGACGGCCTTGCGGTACCACTCTGGATCGCTGGACAGGGTGATGGTGGATGTGTTCACGAGAACCTTTCAAAAGCACAAAACGCAGCACGACAAAAATATTGCGCCCCTATAAACTAGTCGAATGACCGTTGTCTATCCCTATCCCGAGGTTCTCGCGAGTCGAGCGGCAACCGAACATTTCGCCATGATTTCGGGATCGGACACACATTGGTGGACGTACTCCGCCGGAAGCGACGCTCCGACGATTGTGTTAATTCATGGATTCCGTGGCGATCACCACGGATTGGAGCTTTTTGCGTGCGCGCTCAGCGAATACACGGTGATTGTTCCCGACCTGCCGGGTTTCGGTAGTTCCTCACCTTTTGAGTCTGAAGATCACACCATCGAGGAATACGGAACGTGGCTGCGTTCGTTCCTCGAACACACAGGGACCGTGAATGCACCTGTGTTGGGTCACTCATTTGGTTCGATCGTGGTGTCATGCGGCCTGCGCGGTCCTCGTACTGCCCCTATCGTGCTGGTGAATCCCATCGCACAGCCCGCACTCGAGGGGCCCAACAGAATCGCAACACAAGTCGCATCACTGTGGTACGAGATTGGTGCCCGAATTCCCGTTAAACAAGGCCTCGCCATGCTGTCCTGGCCCTTTATGGTTCGCGCGATGAGCGTTCTTATGGCCAAAACAAAGGACAAGCCTCTGCGCCGCTGGATCCATGCGCAGCATGACATGTACTTTTCGAGTTTCATGGATCGCTCTGCACTGCTCGGGGCCTACTATGCATCGGTCACCGCCAATGTGGGCCAATTCGCCGCAGATATTTCGGCACCGACGCTCTTGATTGCTGCTGAACTTGACGATATTACACCGGTGAGCGTCCAGCACGACCTGTCGACGAAGTTCCCGCGCGCACAGATTCACGTGATTCCGGGCAGCGGGCATTTGGTGCACTACGAAGAACCAATCCTGGTTGCACAGCACATCCGCGAATACCTCGCCACTGTGTGAATTGAACTTGGGGGCGCCTTCGGTTTCCCTCGTTCGAGAGTGTTACGCGCGTCCGACGCCTACGCTAAGAACAGTCCCGTTCGTCATGGCCACTAATTCCTAGAAGGTCGTCGGAAAAACGTAGTGGGGATGCCCCGCTGCAGCCCAGATTACGCCGAATTCCTCGAGAGCCTCGTCCACGATTGTTGTCAAGCGTGAGGGATGCCCGACGGGGGCCACGCCCCCAATGGGCTGTCCTGTGTGCAACCTCACAAATTCCGCCCCCGGACGAGTGATCTCCGAAACGCCTAAGGCGGCAGCCAAACGCTGCGTATCAACCCGATGGGCGCCCGACGTCATCACCAGGAGTGGTGCACCGTCGGCTTCGAAAACCAGCGAATTGGCAATCTGGCCCACGCTGATGCCTAACTGTTCTGCTGCTGCCACAGCGGTCGGCGACGATTCTGTGGTTTCGACGATGACACCTGCGACGCCGGCACGATCTAATTCCTGGCGAACCTTGACTCCGTTGGGGTGCAGGTTCTCTACGACGGTGAAGCCCATTAGGAAATGTGCTCCTCTCGGTGCTCGAGCGGTTGCTGATCTTCAAAATCTGCCAATTCGGGCGAACTTGTCTCGATGTCCAACTCGTCGTTAAAGCGAATCAGCTCGAGACCGGTGTCCGAATGCATAAATGAGTGAACGGAACCGTTGGGAATTTTTTCGTGCCAATATTGCCCCGGAACTGCGCCCTGTAGTGCCGCACGAATGACACCACCATGAACCACCATGAGTATTCGCTTGCCCGGGTGTTCGGCTGCAATGACGTGCATTGCGGAAAGTACCCGGTCGAACACTTCGTCCTTGGTTTCGCGACCAGGTACCGGGGTGTTACCTGGAAAGCGGGCCTCGAGTTCGGCACCGGTCAGACCCTCGGCTTCACCATAGTTTCGTTCGACAATCGCGGGCTCGATGACAGGTTCGGGGTGCCCGATTTCCGCCCCAATAATCAGAGCCGTTTCGTGGGCACGTGACAGTGGGCTACAGACAATTTGGTCCCAGTGATGCCGAGCCAGCTTCCGACCCGTCTCGCGGGCCTGTGTGCGCCCCAGATCGTTCAGGGGGATGTCCGTGGAGCCCTGAATCCGGCCCGCCCTGTTCCAGTCGGTTTCACCGTGTCGAACCAAAGAAAAATATGTCACATCCCGATTCTATTCATCTGGCTCCGAGCCGGTGACTAATGTTGTGGCGGGGAGGTGCAGTGTGCACAGGATCGACATTTCAGATGTTTCGGGCGGCGAATTCGACGACTTTCTGCATCTCACGGATGTAGCACTGCGTCGAAAGCTCGAACCGGAACGCGGCATCTACCTCGCGGAATCCGTCAAAGTTCTCACCAGGGCCCTCAGAGCTGGCCACACACCACGCGCCGTCGTGACCCAGGAAAAGTGGCTTCCGCAACTTGAACCGTTGCTCGCCGACTATGACGTTCCCGTCTATGTCGGACCGGCCGACGCTATTGAATCAATTACCGGTTTCGACGTGCATCGTGGGGTAATCGCCAGCATGCATCGACCCGTGTTACCTGAGCTTGCGGCCCTCGTTGCCGATGCCCGACGTGTCGTGATTTTAGAAAATATTGTCGACCACACCAACGTCGGTGCGATATTTCGCAGTGTGGCTGCCTTGGGCGCCGATGTCGTTCTCGTGTCGCCGGAGTGCGCGGACCCGTTGTACCGCCGCAGCGTTCGGGTGTCGATGGGTACGGTATTTCAGGTTCCCTGGACTCGCCTGACCGAGTGGCCGAGGGGAATTAAGGAACTTCAACGACTCGGTTTTACGATCGCTGCATTAGCACTCGATGAACGCGCCATCACCCTTCGTGAATTCATTGCCGAAAACCACGGCAAGGTTGCGCTGGTTTTGGGGACCGAGGGGCACGGCTTGGCACCGGAAACGATTGCTGTCTGTGACCGCACCGTGATGATTCCCATGCAGCAGGGAATCGATTCACTCAATGTCGCCGCCGCGAGCGCCGTCGCGTTGTATGCGCTGTCCGAATCTGAGCAATAAGAAAGGCCCCCAACCTAAGTTAGGGGCCTTACTGTGCGCGAAGGGGGACTTGAACCCCCACGCCCTTACGGGCACTAGCACCTCAAGCTAGCGCGTCTGCCATTCCGCCACCCGCGCAGGTGTTGTGTAGCAACGAGTACGACATTAGCACGATGTTCGCCAGAGTTAAAACCAGACTGTGGTCTAGCATGACGAGTGGGGCCGATTTGGTCGTGTACTCGAGACGGAAACAGTGAACATGGATTTTTTTGGCATCAACAAACTCGCTGAGGCTTTGCTCCTGGGGCTCATCCAGGGTGTGACCGAGTTTCTGCCGATTTCTTCTTCAGCCCACCTGCGAATCGCCGGGCTGTTTATGCCATCGGGGGAGGACCCTGGCGCGACGTTCACGGCAATCACTCAAATCGGTACCGAATTGGCCGTTCTGTTGTATTTTGCGGGAGATATCCTTCGCATTATTCGTGTCTGGTGGGCTTCGCTTGTGGGTCGCATTCACAAGTCTGCGCCCGCCCTCACCGCCGACGATCGCGCGGACGCTCGCCTGGGTTGGTACATCATTGTGGGGACAATTCCCATCGCGGTTCTCGGCCTTGTTTTTCAGGACGAAATTCGGTCAACTTTCCGTTCGCTATGGATTGTCGGAACGGTGCTCATTGTGTTTGGGCTGATTCTGCTCGTCGCCGATCTTGCGGGACGTAAAATTAGGGACATCCGATCAATGGGGACATCACATGGACTGGTTTTGGGTCTTGCCCAGGCGTTAGCCCTGATTCCCGGCGTTTCTCGCTCGGGCGCCACCATCTCGATGGGTCTCGCTTTGGGCTACACTCGACAGGCCGCGGCCCGATTTGCCTTCTTGTTGGCAATTCCTGCTGTCCTCGCGAGTGGAATCTACGAGCTTGTTCACGCCATCAACGAACCGTCTAATTCGTTTAGCGGAGTAGAAACGTTGGCAGCAACCGTACTTGCCTTTGGCGTCGGATGGTTGGTCATTGCATTCCTGATGCGCTATCTGGAAAAGCGTTCGTTTATGCCCTTCGTCATCTGGAGAATTGCGGTCGGTGGCGCACTTCTGATTGCACTCTCGAACGGCTTTATTACCGACGGTGCTTAGTTCTCCGGGGTTTCTCCCGAATCGCGCAGAAACTTCTCAAATTCCTCGGCCAAGGCATCGCCGCTCGCTTCCGCTGAAGTTTCGGCATCGCGCTTTTCCTCCAGCTGGGCAATGTATTCGGTCAGGTCATCGTCGCCCGCGACCATGTCGTTGACACCCTTCTCCCAATTCTCGGATTCGACATCAAGCTGGGTTGTGTCGAGCTCAATACCGGTAATCTCCATAATTTTCGTCATGAGGGCGCGAGCGACCTTGGGCGAGGGGGAATTGTGAACGTAATGCGGCACCGAGGCCCATACGGCGACACTGGGAATCCCGACCTGTTCCGCGAATTGGGCAAAGACCGTAGGGATTCCAATCGGACCTTCGTACTGTGACCGTTCACATCCCAGGGCGGCGCGAACTTCCGGGTTGTCGCTGGTGCAGGTGACCTCGATCGGGCGAGTGTGTGGCACATCGGCGAGCATGCTGCCCACCACAATGATTCCCGTGATGTCGGCGGCGAGTGCCTCGTCGAGGAATGTTGCGGCAAAAGTGGGCCATGAACGGGACGGTTCCGTACCCAGAAGCACCATCGCGTTGGTCGCGATATCGGCGGGGACAAAGAGGCTCGCTGTCGGCCAGTGAATCCGCCGGTCATCATCGGTTGTGAATTCAATCGTGGGCCGAACCAACTGGTAGTCGTAATACAGCTCGGTTTCCACCGAAAAGCCTTGAACCAAATCGAATCGGTCGATGACGGCTTTCACCGCGGTGCTGGCAGCCTCACCCGCATCGTTCCAGCCTTCGAACGCCACAATCAGTGGGCGACCGGTGGAAATGGAAAAATTCGTCATCTGGACCTCCACGTTTAAGCCTATTCCTCGTCGTCTGGACACTGCGGTGACACCCTAGACTCGTGTGTTGTGAGCGCACAATTTCCCTCCGCTGTTTTGTGGGACCTCGACGGTACCCTGATCGACTCCGAACCCGCGTGGATTGACGCGGAACGTGACCTGGCGCTGGAGCACGGTGTGGAGTGGACTGACGTCGACGGTCTCAGCCTTGTCGGTAAGGGACTTTTGGATTCTGGTCGCTACCTGCAAGCGCGGGGTATCGATCTGGAACCCGAGGTCATCGTGGAGCGTCTCGTTGCCTCGGTCGAAACCCACTTGCGTTCTCACATACCGTGGCGTCCAGGCGCACGGGATCTGCTGCAATCCGTTCAGGATGCGGGAATTCCGCAGGTTTTGGTCACCATGAGCTACCGCTCTCTCGCGCAAATCGTGATTGACGAGTGTGGTTTTTTTACGGCGTCCATCACGGGCGATGAGGTTACGCATTCCAAGCCACACCCAGAGCCGTATTGGGCAGCAGCCTCAGCCATCGGTGTACCGATTCTCGAGTGTGTCGCGTTCGAGGACTCGGTTCCCGGCACCAGCAGCGCCGTTGCGAGCGGGGCAACGACTATCGCTGTTCCGCTGCACGCACCGCTTCCCGAGCGTCCCGAGAATTATGAGTTGTGGCACTCGTTGGTGGGTCGATCGTTCGACGATATTGTTTCCGCTTATTCAGCAAGAAAGGGTCAGTCATGACCACTCCCCACGTACGAGGACCTTTCGTTTTCGGTGACCGAGTTCAACTGACGGACGCCAAGGGCCGCAAGGTGACGATGACTCTGACGGAGGAGGGCGGATTCCACTCGCACCGCGGAGTGTTGTTGCATGCAGACCTCGTGGGACTTCCCGAGGGTAGCGTTGTGGCGAATTCGTTCGGAGTCGAATACCTAGCTCTGCGCCCCTTGCTCGCGGATTTTGCCATGTCGATGCCGCGTGGCGCCGCGATTGTGTACCCCAAGGATGCTGGCCAGATCGTGGCGTTTGCCGACATCTACCCCGGCGCACGGGTGGTCGAGGCCGGCGTCGGTAGCGGCGCCCTGTCGATGTCGTTGTTGCGCGCAGTAGGGTCCACCGGTGAACTCATCTCGTTTGAACGTCGCGCGGAATTTGCGGAAATTGCCGCGGGAAATATTGCGGCGCAGTTTGGCGGCGCACCCGAAAACCATCGCATCGTTTTGGGCGACCTCGCCGAGGCACTACCGGCAACGGTTGAGCCCGGCTCTGTTGACCGCGTGGTGTTGGATATGTTGGCTCCCTGGGAATGTCTGGATGCAGTTACCGAGGCGCTGGCACCCGGTGGTGTGCTCGTCTGCTACATCGCTACGGTCACACAGATGTCTCGTGTGGTGGAAGCCCTCCGCTCTCGCGGCGATTATGCCGACGCCGAATGCTCCGAGACGCTGGTCCGCACCTGGCACGTCGAGGGACTCGCCGTACGACCCGACCACCGCATGATCGCGCACACCGGTTTCCTCACCATTTCGCGCCGACTGGCCCCCGGTGCGGTCTTGCCGGTTCCTCAGCGCAAGAACAAGCCCGAATTTGCAGACGAAGATATCGAGGCGTGGACCCCCGGCTCGGTAGGGGACCGAACTCCCTCGGACAAGCGTCTGCGTAAGGCCGCGCGCAACGCCACGGAACTCGCCCAGCAAACCCTGCGCGAGGGTAATTAATTCTCTGGAATTACGCGAGGGAAGACCCTGAATCGCCGTGGCGCGATTAGGGTAAATACATGTCCACTCCACAGGATTCCGGTATCCGTTTCGACTCCACGGTGAGTCCCGAGGAACGCTATTTGTGCCTCGTTATGGCGTTACTCAGTACCTCCGCTGGGATGAGCAAGTCCGAAATCTTTCACAACGTCCGTGGATATCGAGAAACCTTTACGACGCAGGGCAGCAGCGATGCACTGGACAAGGTTTTCGAGCGCGATAAGGACACCATTCGTTCCGTTGGCTTCCCGTTGTCGGACAACGGCGCCGAGAATCCCGCCGATATTCGGTATTTCATCCGGCAAGAGGACTACGGCATGGAGTCCTTCAGCTCTACCGAGGTCAACATCCTCAACAATGCCTCGGCAATTTGGCATCAGTCCAGCCTGTCTGATGATGCCCGTGCATCAGCGCGACGCATCGCTGCTCTCGATGTCACAGCCAGCAGTGAGTTTTTGGGGTACGCCCCACGAGTCACTACGCATGACCCCGCATTCCCCGTGCTGACCGACCACATCGCGCGGGCCAAGGCAAGCAAATTCCTGTATCTGAAGCCCGGCGAAACACGTGTGGAAACACGCCACGTTTCTGGCCTTGGGCTAATTCAGTTTGAGGGCCACTGGATGTTGCACGGTTTCGATCACGCCCGTCAGGCCACGCGAAATTTCCTCCTGCAACGCATGGTCTCCCTGCCTGTTTCGGCTGGACGGTCACTGCACCCCGCACACGCGGAACACACCGAGGTCGCACTGCGGGAACTGCGGGAACTATGGGATTCGACCGCCGCACGGATTCATGTCACAGCAGGGTCCGAGGCCGAGGTTGTATTGAACAACCGCAGGGGCACCGAATCCCACGGTGACGGCATCCACGTCGTGCACTACGTAGACGAAGCGATATTCGCGGACCAGCTCTGTGCATTTGCCGATGATGTGCTCGTCGTGTCACCAGAATCCTTGCGCGACGCCGTGATCGGCCGTCTCACCCTCTTGGAGGCCCACCATGGCTAGACCGACTGGCGATTCAGCACGCGACCGTCTCGAGCTTTTTACCTGGATTTCTGCCTATCTTTTTCAGCATGGTGGCCGAGTCAGCGTCGATGAAGCTGCAGAAATTTATGGCACAACGCCTCAGAAGGTTGTTGCTGCAATTACCACGGTCGGATGTGCCGGCGCGTCGGGTGAGGCGTCCAAGGGTCTGCAACACGACATCTTTGACATCGACTGGACACTGCTGGAGTCCGAGGGTGTGATCCAGATTGTGGTTGCCGATGTTCTCACGAAGCCCGTTCAGTTTTCGGCAAAGCATCGAGCCACACTGCTCGCGGGTCTGAAAATCCTTGGTACACACCCGATGTATCGCAATTTGCCCGAGTATGCCTCTCTGTTGACGAAACTTGGGGGCACAGTCGATCCGGTTCCAGAACATATGGCAATCGATTTGTCGTCCGCTTCCACCACGGTCCGGAATCTCATGAGCGCTCAAGGTGTGTCGCGAATCCGTTTTGGTTATGTGAATAAGCAGGGTGGTGTGTCGGAACGCGAAGCCGATCCGTATCTGATCCACACCGAGGACAACGCCATGTACCTCAAGGCGTGGTGCTACAAGTCATCACAGGTCCGCACTTTTGATGTCGCGCGCATCTCGCATCTTGAGGTTCTGAACGTCCCTGTCGATGGCACACTCGTGAGCCCCTTTAGCTTGAACGAAAACCTTTTTGAACGCACTGACGACGACGTCGTTGCGACACTGTCGATGCCCGCCAGCGCTGTACCACTCATTACCGAATACATTCCTGCGGGGGAGTCAGCAACACTGTCGGGGGACCGCGCCTCTGTTCGCATTCCGTTCGTCCACCAGGGCCGACTCGTCCGACTCGTGATGGGGCTTCCCGGAACTATCACGATTGTCGACAACGCCGAAGCGCGTTCCGAAGTGTCTCGACGGGCGCGAAGTGCGCTCAATCGTTACGCCGATTTTGTCGCAGCACCATAGAATAAGAGCACTAAGGCAAAGGAGTCGCTCATGTGGGGCAACCTCAACGGATGGCACGCAGTCATCATTCTCGTCATCGTTTTGTTGGTGTTCGGTGCTCCTAAGCTTCCCGGTCTGGCCAAGAGCCTCGGACAGTCCTTGAACATCTTCAAGAACGAAATGAAGAACAAGGAACTGCCCGACACCGATGACTCCGCTTCGTCGGAAACTGCAGCCAAGAAGTAATCGTGGCGCGATCGCGCAACGCTGACGGCAGAATGTCGCTGGGCGAGCATCTCGTCGAATTCCGTAAGCGGCTCTTTATTGCTGCCGCCGCAATTGCGGCAGGCGCCATCGGCGGCTACCTCATTTCGGACTTTGTCTGGAATGCAATCGCAACACCTATCTTGGAGATCGCAGAGGCCAGCGGTCGTCTCGCGGAGATTAACTACACCTCCATCACCGAGGCATTTGACACCAAGATCGCAATTTCCCTGACGGTGGGAATCATTCTGACCAGTCCTGTCTGGCTCTATCAGATTTGGGCGTTCATTGTGCCCGCACTGGTTCGCAAAGAAAAACTGTATGTCGTCAGCTTCTTTGGGGCTGCGGTTCCCCTGTTCATCGCTGGGTGTTTGGCGGGTTGGTGGGTTTTCCCTCACGTTGTCGAACTGATGGTCGGATTTGCCCCACAGGAATCCACCACCCTCTTGACAGCAAAGTACTATCTCGACTTCACGGTGAAATTTATCCTGGCCATTGGTGTCGGCTTCGTCCTGCCGGTCTTCCTGGTGTTGCTGAACTTCGCCGGTGTCCTGACCGCTCGCGACATTCTCAAGGGATGGCGTTGGGCCGTTCTGTCCATCACCGTGTTTACCGCAATGGCGACACCGGCTGCGGACGTCTTGTCGATGTTTATTCTCGCGATTCCCATGCTCGCTTTGTACTTCCTCGCCGCCGGTGTCGCGTCAATTCACGACAAGCGCGTTGCACGTAAACAGGCACGAGTCCTCGGAGAATTTGCGTGAGCGAAGACCTGACACCTGCAGAGAAATATGCGCAGGCTCAGTCTCGGCTCAAACATCCACATCTCAGTCAATTCCGCGATCGCCTGTCATTCGACCTCGACACCTTTCAAATCGCAGCGTGTGAGGTACTCGAGGAAGGGCGCAGCGTGCTCGTTGCCGCTCCCACCGGCGCAGGCAAGACTATTGTCGCCGAATTTGCCGTGTACCTGTCGCAGGTGACGGACGCAGGCAAGACCTTTTACACAACGCCCATGAAGGCGCTGTCAAATCAGAAGTACAACGAGCTTGTGCTGGAATACGGACCCGAGAGCGTCGGTTTGCTGACGGGCGATACGTCCATCAACCCCAACGCCCGCATCGTCATCATGACGACCGAGGTTCTTCGCAACATGATCTATGCGGGCAGCAGCGCCTTGATGGACCTGCACTTCGTGATTCTGGACGAGGTGCACTTCCTCGCAGACAAGTTCCGTGGCCCCGTCTGGGAAGAAGTCATTTTGCACCTCCCGCCGAGCGTCAATTTGGTGTCGCTCAGCGCAACCGTGTCCAATGCCGAGGAATTCGGGGACTGGCTTCACGCCGTCCGAGGTTCAACCGATGTCATTGTCAGCGAGGACCGCCCCGTTCCCTTGTACCAGCATGTCTATTCCGGGGGAAACCTGTCCGACCTTTTCGAAGAGGGAGGGGAGTGGGCGAACCCGCCTCGTATTAACTACGACGTAATCCGTTTGGGGCATTCCTCGGGTAAACGCCACGGACATCACAACCGCGATCGTCGTGGTGGGCCCGTTGACATCGTCTGGACTCTGCACCAGCAGGGGCTGCTGCCGGGCATCTTTTTCATCTTCTCCCGGGTGGGGTGCGATCGCGCCGTTGCCGACATGCTGTATGCCGGCGCAGAGCTAACCACGCCCGAGGAGCGAGTGGAAATTCGTCGGGTAATCGACGAACGAACCGCTCATCTGCACTCCGAGGACCTGGCGTCGCTGGGGTTCGCCGAATGGGAAGAAGCCCTGTTGTGTGGCGTCGCCGCTCATCACGCTGGCCTCATTCCTGTATTCAAGGAAACCGTCGAGCATCTGTTCCGCGCGAAATTGGTCAAGGTTGTATTTGCCACGGACACACTGGCGCTGGGCATCAACATGCCCGCTCGTAGCGTTGTCATCGACAAACTGGAAAAATTCAATGGTGAGGCGCGCGTCCCAATCACATCGGGTGAATACACGCAGCTGACCGGCCGTGCGGGTCGTCGCGGTATCGACACGGAGGGCCATGCCGTGATTGTGTGGCGTTCCGGGATGAATCCCCACGCTCTGGGAGCTTTGGCTTCTCGGCGCAGTTATCCGTTGTACTCCTCGTTCAGACCCACCTACAACATGGCCGTGAACCTCATCGAGCGCTACGGTCGACAGGTCGCCCGTGAAATTCTCGAGGAATCACTTGCACAGTTCCAGGCTGACCGTGCGGTGGTCACGCTGGCACGTGACGTCAAAAAGAACACAGCAGCACTTGCCGACTACGACAAGGCGATGGAGTGCCACCTGGGCGACTTTGCCGTCTATTCATCAATCCGACGTGAACTATCGGACCTCGAGCGCAAAGACAACAATGCTGGTCCGGGCCCTGTGTCCGTCCGTCAGAAACGTCTCGCCCAGATCGAGAAACTGCGGTCCAGCCTGCGAAAGCACAGTTGTCATGCCTGCCCCGATCGCGAACAACACGCACGCTGGGCCGAGCGTTACTGGCGTCTGCGCAAGCAAATCGATACCGCAACGCGTGAAATCGAGGGCAAGACGGGGGCTATCGCGGTACGTTTCGACCGCGTATGCAACGTTCTGCACGAATTGGGTTACCTCGAAGAGCACAAGGGCGAAACCTTTGTTACCGAGGCGGGCGCCAACCTTCGCCGCATTTATGGCGAACGAGATCTGTTGGTAGCCGAATGCCTGCGTCGTGGCCTGTGGGACGCACTTGATGCCACCACACTCGTCGCTGTCGTGTCCTGTGTTGTCTTCGAGGCTCGCCGGGACGATGACAACTGGCAGATGGGTCGCCTGCCCAAGGGAAATTTCCCCTCCGTTCTGGTGGAAATGGAAAAGGCGTGGGATGCGCTGACTGAAATCGAGGATTCTGCCCGCTTGCCGGGCACTCCAGCCCTGGCAACAGGGCTCGCACTGGGCATGCAACGGTGGGCAAAGGGCCAGCGTCTAGATTCCGTTTTGCGTGAGTGCAATCTTGCGGGCGGAGATTTTGTGCGGTGGTGCAAGCAGGTCATCGATGGTTTGGATCAGATTTCTAAGGTGAGCACGGGCGATCTGGGAGAAACGGCGCGACAGGCCATCACCCTGATTCGACGGGGAATCGTCGCGGATTCGGCGACCTTGTAAATCATGTTGTTCCATCGCCAATTACTGCACGCGCTGCCGCAAGGGCTCGTTGGAGCATGGTTGATGGCGCTGTCGTTCCCCACTCCGGGTATCTGGGGTTTCATGTTCCTGGGTCTGGCATTACTTCTTCCGGCGTTTCGGTACATTGCCCTCGTCGAGTCCTTCCTGCTGGGCTCCGTCACCGGTTTCGTGTATTACGGCATCCTCGCCAAGTGGACCACGGTGTACCTAGGATTCCTTCCATGGTTCGGGTTGGTCGTCGTCCAAGCTCTAATTTTTTCCGCGGGAGCCGTTGCCTTGACTCTCGCGTGGCGTTTCGGGGATTCGTTCAGGCCACACACTGACTTCCCACGCACCACTCACCGCCCATTGACGGCGGACCTTGTTACGGCGGTGACTGTCGCTTCGGCCTGGACATTGCGGGAATCGCTGGCCGCCACGTGGCCATTCGGCGGATTTGCGTGGGGGAGAGTCATCCACTCACAGGCAGAAACCGCCGTCGGCCATCTTGTGACGCTCGTGGGAACATCAGTTGCGGGCACTGTCCTTGTAGCGGGAACTGTCTGGCTTGTCCTGGTCTGGACCGGAATGACCGACCGGCACCAGAAAGCACTTCGCAGTCTCGTCGCCGTCACCATCGTCGCGTCCATGATTCCCCTCGCGCAATTGTTCACGATCCCGTCTGCTGACACGATTCGAGTGATGGCTGTTCAAGGCAACAGTGATTCTGCTCTTTTCGCACAGATTTCGCCCGGGGACGGCATCCGAGCTCATTACACGGCCATGCAGAATTCTTGGGACGAACAGGTTGACGTTGTGTTGTGGCCAGAAAATGCGGCCGACATCAATCCACTGACCAATCCCAGCGCGGGTTCCGTCGCCGATGATATCTCGGCACAGTTCTCGGCACCGTTCCTGTTCGGGACGATTACATCCGAGGGGGAAGAAACCTTCAATTCGGTCATTCAATGGGAATTCGGCCTCGGTGCTACTGATCAATACGACAAGATCCATCCCGTCCCGTTCGCAGAATATCTTCCCGAACGTGACTTCTTCTACCCTCTGGCGCCCGACATGTTCGACATGGTGCCCCGCGATTACTCATTCGGTACACGGGACACCATCTTTGACATCAATGGCGTTCTCGCGGGAGTTAACATCTGCTACGACATCGTCGACGACGAGATCTTCCGGGACATGATTGCGGACGGCGCTCAGGTGATTTTCTCGCCAACGAATAATGCCGATTTTGGTCGCAGTAATCAGAGCATCCAGCAACTCGGTATTGCCCGAATTCGCGCTATGGAAACGGGTCGTTCCGTGGTCAACGATTCGACAGTGGGTGTGAGCGCGATCATTGCACCGGACGGTACCGATATAGCTCGACTTGAGCCATTCGCCCCCGGGGTGATGGTTGCCGACGTGCCGCTGTCCTCGACGATTACCCCCGCGATGATTGTGGGCCGTCCCTCGGAGCTCGTGGTTTTCGCGTTGGGTTTGTTGCCGCTGCTGTACTGGCGGAAACGTGACTAGTCGCATGGTCATCGTTCCGACGTACAACGAACTACTCAATATTGATGGCATTCTGACGCGAATCCACGCTGCTGTGCCCGATGCACAGGTGCTCGTGGTTGACGATGATTCCCCCGACGGCACGGGCCACCATGTGGCACGCCGTTCGGAACATGATACGTGGATTCGAGTGGTCCACCGCACCGAAAAATCTGGTCTCGGTGCCGCCTACCGCGAGGGTTTCAGTATCGCGCTCGACATGGGTGCGGACTACGTTGCGGAAATCGATGCCGATGGTTCGCACAATCCTGCCGACTTAACAGCACTTTTTGGTATCGCGGAGTCACGCTCGGCTGGTTTGGTTCTGGGGTCGAGGTGGATTTCCGGCGGTTCAGTGCAGGGGTGGTCGGCACTTCGCCGCGCGATTTCCCGCATCGGTAATTCGTATTCCCGTGTCGCCCTGAAATCCCGTGTTCACGACCTGACGGCCGGATTTCGGGTGTTGTCACGCGATGCGCTTCTCGAACTCGATCGCGCGCACACCGCGAGTAATGGTTATTGTTTCCAGGTTGAGGTAACCCACACGCTGGAACGGGCGGGATTCACGATAATCGAACACCCCATCACGTTTATCGAACGCGCTCAGGGCGTATCCAAAATGCACAGTGGAATTGTCGGTGAGGCGTTGATCCGGATCACTGCGTGGGGGATTGCGTTACGGCTTGCCGCTGCAGCGAAACGATTTACGCGGATTTCTTGAGGTGGCTGAAGTCGCCTCGTCGTTCTCGCAGAATTGCGATGCGTTCGGCCAGCAAGACTTCCAGTTCCTCGACGGTGCGTCTCTTCATCAGTTGCTCCCAATGTGTAACAGTCGGGGGAGTGGGGGCGGGAGCATTGGGGTCAATTCCCAACACTTTCGCGCCCTTTATCGTCAGAAGCCGGCCAATTTGTCCCGTGTGTGGCGACACCCATTCATACGGAAGTTCGGCCTCGGCGTCGAACACGATCGAAAAGCGTTCGCCCCCGGCGGTTTCGTAATTGGCAGTCTGTCGGGGTGCCATTTCGGCACCAATTTCGTTCTCGAAGCTGATTCGTCCGAGGGTGGAACCGCGTAATTTTCTCTCACTCACTGTGACCTCCTAGTGTTCCGCGATAGTCACATAGTTCACGAAACAGGTCGGAAATTCCTGAGAATTTCGGCGGAGTTACTTATGAAGCGATGACTCCGTGCGCAATGTCGCATCGATCGGTCACGATTCCATCCACGCCGTAATCCAACAGTCGTCGCATCGATGCAGAATCGTTGACAGTCCAGACATGAACTTCGAGTCCCGCTCGGTGGAACGCTCTTACCGACCTCGGGGACACAATCCGAATAGGGCCATACCTTTCGGGGACCTGGACGGCGACAAATTGAGCAGCGGTGAACGGAATGCCCAACAGGGCCTTGACCCACAGGCCCAGGAATTCCGTTGCGGAGGGGCTCGACGCGACGCCAGGCAAATCACGGACCGTGTTGATGCGTCGCACTCGCGAAAACGATGTAATGAGTACTCGGTCGGACGCGCTGGTGCGCTGAACGGCATCGATTGTGCCCTCGACAGCGCGTTCATCTTTGATGTCAATGTTGAACAGGGCATTGGGAAACTCGGTGAGTGCCTGTTCCAAGGTCCACAGCGTATCCGTGTCGGAAATGTGCACCTGCATCAATTCCTCGCTATGCAGGGACTCGACCGTTGCAGCCATATTCGCTACACGTGCCAAATCGGAATCGTGGCAAATAATGGCGACTCCATCACGTGAACCGTGGACATCGGTTTCGATGATCCGTGTCCCCGTGTCCAGTGCCTGACGAAATGACGTGCGCGAGTTTTCGGCACTGTTTAGGTGCAGGCCACGATGAGCTAACACTCGAGGCGTAGAACCAACCAAATACGGGTGTCGTGATGACGAACTGTGCACGTTGTGACGCTAGCACGAACGGCATTCGCGCTAGGGTTAATCCATGACTCTTAACCCTTTGTCGTCAGGCCAGTTGGCCGGCAAGACCGCTTTCGTTTCCGGATCGTCTCGAGGAATCGGCGCGGCCACCATAGGTTACTTTGCCGAGGCCGGCGCACGTGTTGCCATCAACTACCGCAATAAAGAGGCCCGCGCCATCAAGTTGCGCGACGGGATTATTGCCGCCGGGGGCTCTGCAATTGCTGTGGGCGCTGACCTAACGGACTATGACACTATTTCGGCCCTGCGCGACACACTGGCTTCGGAGTTCGGATCGCTCGACATTCTGGTCCTCAACGCATCTGGTGGCATGGAATCTGGCATGGGGGATGACTACGCCATGCGCCTCAACCGGGATGCTCAGGTCAACCTGCTCCAGACTTTGCGCCCCTTGTTGCACGAGGGTTCGCGTGTTGTCTTTGTTACGAGCCACCAAGCTCACTTCATCCACCAGAAGGAAACCATGGATGACTATGCTCCCGTCGCGCTGTCCAAGCGCGCGGGGGAGGACGCACTGCGAGAGCTTATTCCCGGGCTGGCCGACCAGGGAATCGGATTTACTGTCGTTTCCGGGGACATGATCGAGGGAACGGTAACGGCGACACTGTTGGACCGTTCAAACCCCGGTGCACTGGAGTCCCGCAAGGCAGCCGTCGGAAAACTTTACAATGTCGAAGAATTCGCCGCCGAAGTGGCCGCAGCGGCAGTCGACCCGGTTCCCGAAAATAATACTCGACTTGTGGGTGACATTTCGGACTTTTTGTCGTAAACTAAATATGTGAAAATTCCTTCCCTCAATCAAGCGATTCGGCTTATCGCCGGACTGTTCTTGTTTGCGCTAGGAATCGCCTTTCAGCTCAGAGCCGCGATCGGCATGGCCCCGTGGGACGTTTTCGCAAAGGGCACATCGAACCTGACAGGTTTCAGCTTTGGCGTTTCGACCGTGGTTGCCAGCGCGCTCGTTCTCGTGCTGTGGATTCCTCTGAAGCAGCGTCCCGGGGTTGGCACCGTCATGAATGCACTGCTTATCGGCCCATTTGTCGACCTGTGTCTCGGTTTTGTTCCCGTCATGACACCGTTGGATTACCCTGCACGCGTCCTGGTGTTCGTTGCAGGAATTGCGATTCTCGCCGTGGGAACTGGACTGTACATCAGCGCCCGACTGGGCCCGGGGCCGCGTGACGGCCTCATGACTGGAGCTGTTCGTAAATTTAACAAGCCGGTCTGGCTTGTGCGCATGATCATCGAAGGCTCGGCAACAGTTCTGGGATTCGCCGCTGGTGGCGTCGTCGGGCTGGGCACAGTACTTTTTGTTCTTCTGGTGGGCCCGATGGTGCAGAGCATGATGAAGGCTTTTGGGCTTACCGGAGACGCTCGGTCGTAATTGCCCCTGCGCGCATTATCCGATAATGCACATTATGTAAGTTTGAGCGTAGAACATGAACTGGCCTACTCTCCGACTGTTTTAGGCAGTTGCCTCGACCCAGGCGTCAAGTTGACGTGACGCCGCACCTGAGTCAAGCGCGCTGGCCGCAATCTGGACGCCCTCGGCCATGCGCTCGGCGAAGGTCCTGTCGCGTTCCGCAGGATCCAACGACAACTTGTACGCCACAATTCCTGCTGCAGCGTTCAGCAGGATGATGTCACGGATGGCCCCCGTAGCTCCCGCGAGTACCGCTCGTGCGGCCTGGGCGTTCTCGGCCGGTGTGCCGCCCTTGATTTCGTCAATTCGGGAATACTCAAAACCGATTTCTCGCGGGTCAAAGTCGTGCTCGGTCACACTGCCGCGACTGACCTCCCACACATGGGAATGACCGGTGGTCGTAATCTTGTCGATTCCGTCCTCTCCCCTGTACACCAGTGCAGTCGCCCCTCGGGTCTGGAAAACCCCGACAACCAGCGGGATTCGGTCGGGCTGTGATACGCCCAGAGCATTTGCTTCGGGCCGTGCGGGGTTGCACAACGGTCCCAAAATGTTAAATACCGTGGGAATCCCTAATTGGCTACGAACGGGCCCCGCATTGCGGAATCCCGGGTGAAACACCATGGCATTGACATAGGTGAGATTTATGCCCGAAAAAACGTCGGCGACGCGATCCGCGCTGATTCCAATATTGACGCCGAGCTCGGTGAGAACGTCGCTGGCTCCGGACCGGCTGCTCGCGGCACGATTTCCGTGTTTGATGACGGGGATACCTGCTGCGGACACAACGATCGAGGCGATGGATGACACGTTGGTGACGCCGATGGGGTCTCCCCCGCTACCGACAATGTCAACGGCCGACGTAGTGACGGACAGGGGAACTGCCGCGGAAAGAATTGCGTCACGGAACCCGACTACCTCATCGACTGACTCCCCCTTGGCGCGCAGTGCGACGAGAAAACCGGCTAATTGAGCCTCCGAAACGTCGCCGTTCATAACGGATTCCATGGCGTTTCGCGCAACAGAAATAGACAAAGATTCCCCGCGCAACAAGGTTTCCAGCAGTTCAGCCCAGTTCGGTGTGGTCATGCCTTTATGTTAGCGGTCCGGCATTAGGGACTTTGGACCTAAAAGTGCCGAAAATAGTGCCCAAACACACCCGCCTCAGTTCGTATGAGCGCACAATTCACGCCATAATAGACAACGTGACTAGTGCCTCTATTTCTCGACCCATGCCGGTCGTAAATCGCCCTAACTCCGTTGCCGTTGGCACAATCGTGTGGCTCGCGAGTGAGGTGATGTTCTTTGCCGGTCTGTTTGCGATCTATTTCTCGCTCCGTTCCATGGCCCCTGAAATCTGGGCCGAACAGACCGCCAAACTGAACATCCCGTTCTCGTTGACGAACACCGTGATCCTCGTTCTTTCGAGTGTCACCTGCCAGTTCGGTGTGTTCGCGGCAGAGCGTCTGCAGCCTCGTCGTACCGGTTGGTCCCCCATGAAGTGGGGTGTCGTCGAATGGTTCTTCCTGACCTATGTCATGGGCGCTATCTTCGTCGTCGGCCAGGTCTTCGAATACGCAACACTGACCAGCGAATGGGTGACCCTCAACAGCGACGCCTATGGTTCAGCCTTCTACTTGACCACTGGTTTCCACGGTCTGCACGTCACCATCGGCCTCATCGCTTTCATCCTGATGATTGGCCGCATCTACGCACTGAAGAACTTCACTCACCGTGACGCAAACTCGATGATTGCCGTGTCGTACTACTGGCACTTCGTTGATGTTGTGTGGATCGGTCTGTTCCTCGTCATCTACGTACTCAAGTAAACGAAAAGAAGATACGACTATGAGCAAGCTCTCTCACCGTTCAGGACGCCGCCACCCGCTGGCATCCGTTGCACTTCTCGTTGTTGGCCTCTTTGCCACCGGCGGTACTTATGCGCTCTTCACTGGAGCCGCAGCCGCTGAGTCCTCCGAAGTCGCTGTCGCGACTCTCGATGACGGCAAGAAGCTTTTCCAGGCAAACTGTGCTTCCTGCCACGGCCTCAACGCCGAGGGAACCAACGCCGGTCCTTCGCTGATCGGCGTCGGCGCCCTGTCGGTTGAGTTCCAGGTCGGCACCGGCCGTATGCCCATGGCGGGAACCGGTCCCCAGGTTCAGACCAAGCCCGCACAGTTTGTCCAGGAAGACATCGACAGCATGGCGGCGTGGGTGGCCTCGCTGGCTCCTGGTCCCGCAGTCCCCACTGACGCCGAACTTGAGGGCGGTGACGCGTCGAACGGTGCTGAACTGTTCCGCATCAACTGCGCAATGTGCCACAACGTTGCCGGTGCCGGTGGTGCTCTGACCGAGGGCAAGTTCGCACCTAACCTCAAGAACATTGACCCCGTCTACATCTATGCCGCAATGGTCACTGGACCTCAGAACATGCCCGTTTTCTCGGACATGAACCTGTCGGCTGACGAGAAGCGTGACGTCATTGCATACCTGAAGTACATGGATGGAAACCCCTCAGTTGGCGGACTCGACCTGGGCGCATTGGGCCCCGTGTCCGAGGGTCTGTTCATCTGGATTTTCGGTCTCGGTGGCCTCGTAGCCATCACCGTCTGGCTCACAGCCAAGTCCAACTAATTATTTTTCCCTAATCCGAAAGGTCATCCGATGGCTAAGTCAGAAAACGAGCTGGTGAACGCAGGTTCTGCTGTGACCCGCTCGGGCGCTTTCGAAAACCCCGGTTTCGAGGCGGAACACCAGCGTGTTGCCGACGTCGACCCCAAGCGTGCCGACAAGACAGAGCGATGGATTTCGTTGCTCTTCATCGTGTCCATCGTTTTCACGGTTCTCGCAGCAGTTGCCTACAATGTGTTCCCGATTGTTGAGGGCGACCCTCAGTCGATCCGTAACAACACCATGTTCGTTGGCCTGGGCATCGCCTTCGGTCTGCTTGCCATTGGTGTGGGTGTCGTCCACTGGGCGAAGGCTCTGATGCACGGTCACGACCTCGTCGAAGAGCGTCACGGAACTCGTGGAGAAGAACCCGTTCGCGCCAAGGCCGTTGAAATCTTCCAGGAAGCCAACAAGGAGTCCGGTTGGACCCGTCGTCGCCTGCTGCGCAACTCGATGATCGGCGCAATGGTTGCTGTTCCGGTACCCGCAGTGGCACTGTTCCGCGACCTCGCACCGGCCGAAGCACCTCAGGAAGTCCTGAACCACACCATTTGGAAGGCCGGAGTACGACTGACCCGCGACCCCAACGGAACCCCGATTAAGGCCAGCGAAGTCACCATTGGTTCAGCATTCCACGTAATTCCCGAGAACCTGCTGGAAATCGAAGAGGGCATGCTGGACGAAAAGGCCAAGGCCGCCGTTCTGTTGATGCGTTTGAATCCCGCAGATCTGAAGGAATCGGCTGACCGCGCAGGCTGGTCCTACGACGGTATCGTCGCCTATTCCAAGATCTGCACCCACGTCGGTTGCCCCGTGGCACTGTACGAACAGCAGACTCACCACCTCCTCTGCCCGTGCCACCAGTCGCAGTTCGACGTGACCGAGCACTGCAAAGTCATCTTTGGACCTGCCGCCCGACCTCTTCCTCAGCTGCCCATCGCCGTGGACGCAGAGGGTTACCTCGTCGCTCAGAGCGACTTCCTCGAACCTGTTGGACCTAGCTACTGGGAGCGTGCACTGTGACCAACACCGTAGAAAAGCCCGGTACGGGCATGCGTTTCGTGGGTTGGGCCGCCAACTACGTCGACGAGCGCACCAGCATCTCCGGCGCCGTCAAGCTTCTGGGACGCAAGATCTTCCCCGATCACTGGTCGTTCATGCTCGGTGAGGTTGCACTGTACAGCTTCGTCATCATCCTTCTGTCGGGTACGTTCCTGACCTTCTTCTTTGACCCCTCGATGACCGAGGTTCACTACGAAGGAAGCTACGTTCCCCTCAAGGGAATTGAAATGTCAGTGGCCTACCACTCGTCGCTCGACATCTCGTTTGATATTCGTGGCGGTCTGCTCATGCGACAGGTCCACCACTGGGCCGCGCTGCTGTTCGTCGCATCGATCGGCCTGCACATGCTCCGTGTGTTCTTCACCGGTGCGTTCCGCAAGCCTCGTGAGCTCAACTGGGTCATCGGTTTCGTCCTGTTCGTTCTCGCTATGGCCGAAGGTTTCACGGGCTATTCGCTGCCTGACGACCTGCTCTCGGGTAACGGTCTGCGCATCATCGATGGCATGATCAAGGCCGTTCCTGTCGCTGGTGCTTGGATCTCGTACATGCTGTTCGGTGGAGAGTTCCCCGGACATGAAATTATCCCCCGCTTGTATGTACTGCACATCATGCTGTTGCCCGCAATCCTCATTGCCATGCTGGCGCTGCACATGATTCTGCTGATCGTCAACAAGCACACGCAGTTCGCGGGCCCCGGTCGCACCAACGACAACGTCGTCGGTTCGCCCATCCTTCCCGTATTCGCAGCCAAGGCCGGTGGATTCTTCTTCCTCGTATTCGGTGTTGTCATGCTCATTGCCTCGATGGTCACCATCAACCCCATCTGGTCGTATGGACCCTATGACCCCTCCCCCGTTTCTGCGGGTACTCAGCCTGACTGGTACATCGGTTTCGCTGACGGCATGTTGCGCCTGATCCCCAGTGGCTGGGAGTTCGTAATTGGCGGGTACACCTGGTCGCTGAACATGCTCGTTCCCATCGTGGTATTGGTTCTGTTCCTCGTCGTCGTTGCTTTCTACCCCTTCTTCGAGGCATGGGTAACCGGCGACAAGCGCGAGCACAACATCGCGGACCGCCCCCGTAACGCCCCCACACGTACCGCAATCGGTGCAGCGGGTGTCAGCTTCTACGCAATCCTGTGGGCTGCCGCAAGCTCGGACCTCATCGCTACGCATTTCCGCGTAACAATTGAGGACGTCATCATCACGCTGCAGGTGCTGTTCTTTGCCGGACCGGTCATTGCCTTCTGGATCACCAAGAAGCTCGCTCTGGCACTGCAGCGCAAGGACCGCGAGATCGTGCTTCACGGTTTCGAATCCAGCCGCATTGTCCGTCTGCCCGGTGGTGAGTACCGTGAAATTCACACGCCTCTCACCGATGCAGAACGATGGAGCCTGGTGTCGTACACCGAGTACGAACCCGTCAAGCTGCGTCCTAACGCCAAGGGCAAGATCACCCTGGTATCGCGCATGCGTGCCGCTGCATCACGTTTCTACTTCGAGGACCGCATCGCGCCTGTCACGAAGCCGGAACTGGAATCGCAGTCGCACCACTAACGACATAACAGACAAAGGGCTCAGCGCATGGCGTTGGGCCCTTTGTCTTACCCCTCTCCAGCACTCTCTGTTCGGTCGAACAGGATGACTCGTGGGACAGGAGTTGTGCAGGGTTTGTGTGACGTCCTACGAAGCGTCAATGGAGCCACCGTGTGATGGGTGACCCCCGAATAAACGCCATCCCGTTTGGATTTGGCAATAGAGACCCTCAATGGGGATTAACCACGAACACGTCACTCGCGGGTGAAATTGGTTAACCCCGGTAGAGGCCCTCGAAGGTCTGTAACGTGGTTTCGATGTCGTGATCCTGAACGATGGCCAAGGACTCCTTCTGGAAGGCCTCGTACTCAGCCGCAGGTGCCGTAACGACGGCGCGCAGTTTCTGGGCCAGTTCCTGCCAGTTTCGCGCCTCGAAGAGGTAGCCGTTCTCGCCGTCGTGAACCAAATGAGGCAATGCCATCGCGTCGGCCGCAACAATCGGCAACCCGCTGGCCATAGCCTCCATCGTTGCGATGGACTGCAGTTCGGCGGTCGACGGCATCACGAACACGGTGGCCTTGCTCAGAGTGTCGACGATGACCTCGTCCGTGACATGGCCCATGTACGTGATGCGGTCATCAAGCCCAAGACTGGACGAGAGTTTCATGAGTCGTGGCTTGTCGTCACCGAGACCCACAATGGTCGCGGTGAGGTTGAGATCATCGATTGACGCCAGTGCACGGAGGAAATCGTCAATGTGCTTTTCCAATTCCAGCCGGCCAACGAAAACGGCGTTGGGCTGGGAACGGACACCAATAACGGGACGGTAGGCGCTGACGTTTAGACCGCAGGAGATGGCCTGGACATCGGTAATGTGCGTGTTGTTTTCGAGGTAGTCCGCGGCACGACGGGTGGGCGTCGTGACTGCGTCGACGAGGCGGTAGGTTCCCGCCGCGATTTGCCACGCAACCCACGCCAGTGCGTTACGAACAAAATTGGGAACTGGAACGAACTGCACAGCGTTGTCGGGCATGAAGTGGTTCGTTGCGACGATACGAATGCCGCGTTTGCGTGCGGCACGAACCAGTGTGTAGCCAACGTTGATGTGCGATTGGATGTGCACGACGTCCGGCTTTACCTCATCGAGGATTCGAGCGGAATTGTAGAAACCCTCCCAGGGAAGAGCAAAACGCAGCCACGGGTGGTTGAACCACTTCCACGAACGAAGGCGATAGACGGTCATCTGTGCGCCATCATGGGTCTCGTGACGTGTTCCCCAGTGAATATCGGGCGACGGGGCCGCGACAATGACCTCGTGGCCCCGGTGCACGAGCCCTGCGGCCAAGCGCACAGTGAACTTTGCGGCACCGTTCACATCGGGGGCAAAGGTGTCGCAGCCGATGAGGATTTTCAGGGGTTTATGTTCAGTCACGTGCTGTTCTATTCGTCAGAAGATATCTACAGGCTACCAAAATCAGCGGTGCGTCTGTGGGTGATGCCGGGCGAGTCGAACGACAGCGAAGATCGCGGCGACGCCGGCAACGACGAACCCCACAACGGCGAGAGGCGGGAAGTTCTGCGCCTCGCCCAGAACTACGACAGCAATGCCCACGGCGACGAGGGGATCAACAACCGTGAGTCCTGCAATGACGAGATCGGGTGATCCCACCGAGTAGGCGGTTTGGACAAAGTAACCGCCCAGAAGAACCGCGGAAACCAGAGCAACAATGCAGACGACAATCAGCATGTCAATCTGACCCGTCTGAACTCGATTGATAACGACCTTCGCCAGCGTGACCACAAAACCGTAGAGAATTCCCGCAGCGACGATGTAGAACATGGCGCGAAGGCGATCGCGGAACACCGCAAATGCGGTAAGAGTGACGAAAAGGACGGCCAACAACAAAATGACGATGGTCCAGAGCTGCTGAGCGGTAAAGGGATGTTCCACCGCATAGACCGCCGAAATGGTCACGAAGATACCGATACTGCCGACAGCGAGTGCAATGGATTGCGTCACCTTGCGGTCGGGCCGCACTCCGATGACTCTGGAATTAATTACGTTGGTGAGCACCATCGCAACGACGCCCAAGGGTTGAACAACGATAAGAGGTGCAAAGCCAAGCGACACCAGCTGAAATACGATGGCCAGTCCCAGCATGAGTGAACCAAAGAGCCATGACGGGCGCTGTGCGAGCTGCACAAGCTGTCGTAGCGAAAGTCCATTTTTGGTGCCATCACCATGCTGGTCCTCGACTTTGCCGACACCGCGATGCTGCAACTGAGCTCCGACTGACAGGAATACGGCACCAACAAGTGCAATAGGGATTCCGATGGCCTGATACGGGGTGAGCGAAATCTGGTCGACCAGATCTGTCAGCTCGGAACTCATATTTCTAGCGTAACGAAAAGGTAGGCTATTGCTGTGGCAATACACACCATCTGCATCACGGGCGAACCCGTTCTTCACCGTCCCTCGGCCCCGGTTGGGCCCATCACCGATGACATTCGCGAACTGGTTTCGGACATGTTCGAGACCATGGAAGCAGCCCCCGGTGTGGGTTTGGCCGCGCCTCAGATCGGTGTCGATCTGGCGTTATTTGTCTGGCGATGGGAGGACGAAAACGAAGTCCTGCAAGAGGGTGTCGCCATCAATCCTGTTGTATTGATCGAGCCCACGGGCAACGAACCACTCGATGACGATGAGGAAGCCGAGGGCTGCCTCTCTGTACCCGGTGAACGGTTCGGGTTGCGTCGTTCACACCACGCAGTGTTGACCGCAACGAACCTCGAAGGTCAGCAGTACACCATCGACGCACGCGGTTGGTTGGCCCGAATATTTCAGCACGAGTATGACCATCTGCTGGGAATTCTCTACGTTGACCGATTGAGCGAACCGAGACTGACTCAGGCTCGACGTGAAATCCGACGTGCTGGTTGGGGCAAACCTGGCTACTCGTGGATGCCCGGCGTCGACAACCTCGAGGACTAAACCATAACGCCCGTAAATCGCAGCAGTGCGGCAAGGGCGGCGGCCACGAGTACAACAACGATGAACGGCGCACGGAGCATCAGCATCCCCGCGGCGGAAAACACGGCGGCGACACGTGCATCGACGGTGACTCCCCCATCAGCGGCCAGGGTCTGGATTATGACGAGTGAGGCCAACAACGAAACGGTGAGAACCGAGCTGAGACGCTGAACCACGGGGATTTCCCCGAACGATGCGGGAACGACGTAGCCAATTAACTTCAGAGCCATTACCGCGATTGACGCAAGAATTACTGTGTTCCAGATTGTCATAATCGCGCACCTCGGTTGAGGAGGATTCCCGCGCACAATCCCACGGCGGCAGCGACGAGAACAGGCACACCAGGGGGCACAACGGGGATCGCGATGACCGTGACGACCGCAGCAACAACCGCGATCACGATGGGGTCCTTTGCCGTTAACCGGGGCCACAGCAGCGCGAGGAAGGCCGCTGCAGCAGCTGCATCCAGACCATAGGCGCGCATATCGCCCACAGCGTCACCGAGCATCGCGCCCACGAACGTCATGGCATTCCAACCGATGAACACGCCGGCACCGGTCACCCAGAAGCCCACCCGCTTCTGCGCGGGCTCGGTCTGGGCCAGCGAAACCGCAGTACTCTCGTCGATTGTGAGCTGCCCCGCGAGCAGACGCTTCCAGCGGCCAGGACCAATCGTCGGGGCCATTGTGACGGCATACAGGGTGTTGCGAACGCCCAGCAAAGCAGCGGAAGCGATTGCTGATCCACCAGCCGCCCCCGATGCGATCAAGCCAATCACCGCAAACTGTGAGCCGCCCGAGAACATGACGATGCTGAGGAACTGCGTCTGCCAGATATCAAGACCGCTAGCGACGGACAGTGCACCAAACGAAATTCCATAGAGACTGACCGCAGCGGCAACGCCAATCCCCGTCGAAACCGTGGTGCGAGTTGTGGCGTCCATTGTCAGTTACTCGCTCGAAATTTTGGGGTCGAGGGCGTAACGAAGCGCAGGGAACGACGCGGTCAGGCTGAATCCCACCCCGGGGACACGTTGGGTGACAATGACTCCGTCAAATGCGGCGGCTCGTGATTTCATTTCGCTGATGCCACGACCCGTGGTGTCTTCGACGAGTGCACGTTGATCGGATTCAATTGTCACGTCGAGGGAATCATCCGGGACACCCTGCGCTGCTAATCGACGCGCTTCGGCGCGAACACCGTCGTCCTCAATCTTGAGAGCTAATCCATCCGCTGACCACACAATCGAGACGGCAACCTCGGTACCCGGTCCACCGTGACGACGAGCGTTGTCGAGGGCCTCGTGGACGATCCGATACACCGCCAACTCTGCCGAGGGCGACAGGGGGAAACGAGTGCCAGATTCCGTGAAATCAATGACCAGACCTGAACGCTCGACCTCGGCAAACAGTTCAGCGATGGTTTCCAATGTGGGCCAAGCCGAGACTGAATCGAATCCCTGCAACGAAATCGTCATCGCACGACGCAGATCCGTCAACGCGGCTCGAGATTGCGCCGTAATTGCGGCGGCGTGACGGGACAGTGCGTCCAAATTTGATGGGTTAATAAACGCCGCGCTCTCGGACTTAGCCACCAGAGTCACTAGGTCATGGGCCACAACGGCCTGCTGTTCGTGGACGATGCGCAGGTGATCACCGAGTTCCGCGACGTTCAGTCGCAGAAGGGCACGGTCATCAACGATGGAGCGCGCCTCGATGCCGAAGCTTTCGGCACGAGCTGCCGCGACACGCCACAGACGCACAGCAATGACGAGGAGTGTTGCAAGTACTGCGGAAATTGCGGCAAAAGTCATGGTGACCGTGCCCCATTCCGCCATGCAACACTCCTTCGTGCAGTGATGTCGCAAACAGAAAAGTCTGTTTGTGTTAAATGGCTCCCCGACTTGGACTCGAACCAAGAACCTATCGGTTAACAGCCGATTGCTCTGCCAATTGAGCTATCGAGGATCGCTTGCGCGTGGTTATTACTATACCAAAAATTTTCGCGCTAATAACCAGCGCGGGTATCAACGATGCCACGCAGCGGCTTTTCGGCCATAAAGGCGGCAACGTTGTCGGAAATTCGGCTGGCCAGAAGGTGTGCGGTCATCAATGGCGTATCTGCGGAGTGGGAGGTGATGACACAACGAGGCTCGTCCCACAGCGGATGGTTGGCGGGGAGAGGCTCCGGCATGGTGACGTCCAGCCCCGCACCCCAGAGCATTTGCGCACGAAGAGCGGCATGCAGCGCGTCAGTATCCACCAAAGAGCCCCGAGCAATATTGACGAGTACGGCATGGGCTGGCAGAAGTGACAACCTGCGTTCATCGAACATTTTGTCCGTTTCGCCGGTTGCCGCAGCGGCAACGATTACCACGTCGGCGGTGGGCAGAATGTCGTCAAGGTGTGCCGCAGTCACGGTGGACTGCGCGCCCGGCATTGGTTCGGCCTTTCTGCGTACGACAGTGATGTTGGGCCTAAACGGGGCTAAGAGCGATAGCAATTCGGTCGTGATACCGCCAGCTCCGACAATGACAATGTTGTTGGCGTAGAGGGATAGTCCCGTCCGTTCGGTGGCCCACACCGCATCGCGCGCCTTGGATGGCAATTCACGCAGCAAAGACAGTGTCAACATGAGGGCATGTTCCGCTACGGGTTCGGAATACGACCCCTTGGCCGAGGTAAACAAGGGGGCGGAATCGTGATCCAACTCGGAGAAAATCTTCGCGAAACCGTCAACGCCGGCCCACGGCAATTGCACCCAGGAAATCTGTGGGTGCTCATGCAGAATGGCGGCAAGTTCGTCTGCTCGCTTTTCGCTGAGCCAAACCAAACCTCTGGTGTCCTCGGACAGAGGGATCACCTGGCCTCCCCCGCGTTCAACAGCCGAGACAAACATGGCGTTCTGGCTGGGGGCAACGGAAATCGGACCGGGGATGATGCGCTGTTCGGTTTGACGTGCGCCGGAACCATCGCGGTCGAGATGCTGATGTGGACGATCCGGTGACGAGATAACCACGCTACTCCCCCTTCAACGCGGCACGGCGACGATGAATTTCCGCGAGTTGTTGCTGTACGCCCAGGTAATCCGGGGATTCGGGATTCAATCGCGCGAGCCGCCCCATCAGTTCCTCGGTCGCCGAGGCGAGGTTTCGATCGAGCATCGAATTGGTGACATCGGTAACATAGCGCCGCAAGTTGGCGTCCGTCTGCTGTGCGTTGCGCTGTGCAATGGCATCGCGTTGGTTCTGGCTCATGTCATCGCGCACCACCTCGGTCACACGCTGAATAGGTAGCGGAATGATCGAGAGTTGAATGACGAGAGGCGCCACGATTTCTGGGGCTGCCGCCTCGACCGCAGAAACCCAGTTGTGGGTTCCGTAGTCACCAAAACTTGCAACGATGGCATCACGAACGGATGCGAGCACGGGGTAAGAGAACCGGCACCCGACAATTTCCCCCGCTCGTTCGATGCCCACGATGGCGGGATACTGCAGCATCACGGCAAGGGCATCGCGCTCGAGTCGCGACACGGGGTTGCGTTCAAACGACTGCGCCGACGGAGATTCCAGCGATTGGACTACGGGCTTCGGGACGGCGGGTGTGATGTCGCGCGAGCCTCGGCGGAACGAATTGCGGACTTCGTCGGGTTCGACGCCAATCCAGCCCGCTACGGTGCGCACATAACCGTCTACGACCGACGTGTCACGAATACCCGACAGAATTGGAGCTGCGGCACGAATTGCACCAACACGACCCTCGACGGTTTCCAAGTCGTAGGTTTCGATTGCACGGCGGATCATGAATTCAAACATGGGCTTGCGACCATCGATGGTCGCGACCAAAGATGCGTCACCGCGCTGAATGCGCAAATCACAGGGATCGAGTCCGTCCGGTGCAACAGCGACGAAGGTGTTCGCGGCAAACTTGGTGTCTTCGGCAAAAGCCTTTGACGCCGCCTTTTGACCGGCCTCATCGGGATCAAACGTGAAAATAACCTCGCCACGAGACTTGTTGTCGACACCGTTCATGTCGCCCAGGATTCGACGGATGAGAGATACGTGGTCGGGGCCAAAGGCAGTGCCGCAAGTTGCGACGGCCGACGTGATTCCGGCCAAGTGGCAGGCCATGACATCGGTGTAGCCTTCGACGACGACGACACGACGGTCGCGGCCAATCGAGCGCTTCGCGAGGTCGATTCCGTACAACACCTTCGACTTGTGATACACGGGCGTGTCGGGAGTATTGAGGTACTTGGGCCCCTTGTCGTCATCGCGCAGACGTCGAGCCCCGAATCCGACCGTGGTGCCGGTGGTGTCCCGGATGGGCCACATGACACGACCGCGAAAGCGATCGTAGGTGCCACGGTCGCCGCGTGACACGAGTCCCGCCGCTTCGAGTTCCTGTTCACTGAACTTCAACGACCGCAGATGTTTGCTCAGTGCATCGTAGGAATTGGGCGAAAATCCCACACGAAAATGGGAACACGCCGCGGGATCGAAACCACGTCCCGACAGGAATTCGTGGGCCATCGCCGCCTCGGGTGTGGCCAACTGCGCGACGAAGAAGTCCTCCGCCGCCTTGTTCGCCTCGAGCAGTCGCGCACGTTGACCGGAGTCCCGTTGGCCTTGCCCGTCCTCGTATGTCAATGTGAAACCCACGCGTTGGGCAATGCGCTCCGCGGATTCGATAAAGCTGAGGTGGTCAATCTTCATGAGAAAGGCGTACATGTCGCCCTTCTCGCCACACCCAAAACAGTTGAAGTAACCGGAGCCAGGGCGAACGTGGAAACTGGGTGATTTCTCGTCGTGGAACGGGCACAAACCCTTGAACGAATCCACACCAGCACGTTTCAGGGTGATGTAATCACCGACGATGTCCACAATGTTGGCACGCGAACGAAGCTCATCGAGGTCACTCCGTTTGATCATTCCCGCCACTCTGCGATTCTATTCGCGACGGCAAGGGTTTGGTTACCGTGCGAGGCGTTCGTGCCAGGCCATGGCCGACTGATCGGTCAACGAGGCGACTTGGTCGACGATCGCACGCATCTGACCTGCCTCGGTGTTCGCGGCAAGAAAATCGGCTCGGAAACCCGACTCCAACGCCGATGGGCCACGCTGGACTAGCGCTTCGGCAAGCTCCTGCAGGATCTCACGCTGGCGAGCATAGATGGGCTGGCGTGACTCGTGCTTCATCACGTGGGCGGCGACAATGCCCTTCAGCACGGCAATTTCGGCACGGGTTTCGCGGGGCACAATGACGTTCGCCGAGTACCGAGCAAAATTGTGACCCTCAACGCTGTGTTTGGTGGCATGAGTCGCCGCGTGTGCAAAACGGCCAATCAGAGTACTCGTAAGGTTCTTGAGGTGCGCCATGTCACGGCGAGATCCATCCCACTCGGTGATCCAGTCGTCTAATCCATCGAGGCGGTCAAATGCCGCGAGAAGTTCATCATGGGTGTGTTCGCCGCCGACCCATTCGACCATGGCATCGACAAGTTCATCGTGATTTGCGCGGGAGTCCAGAATGTGAACATCGATGTAGCCGTTCACGATGGCGTCCTCGAAATCGTGCACCGAATACCCGATATCGTCCGACAGGTCCATGACCTGAGCCTCGCTGCACAGCTGTCGATCAGGCGCTCCCCGGCGAATCCACTCGAATATTTCGACATCATCGGAATAAACACCGAATTTCGTCCGACCACCGGCCTCGAGGACACCGGTTTCTTGTGGCCACGGATATTTGCACGACGCATCGAGGCTGGCACGGGTCAAATTGAGACCATAGGAATGTCCATCAGCGCTGAACACCTTCGGCTCAATCCTCGTCAAGAGCCGCAGGGTCTGGGCGTTGCCCTCGAAACCACCCCAGGGACTTGCCCATTCGTTGAGTGCCTTTTCACCGTTGTGACCGAATGGCGGATGTCCCAGGTCGTGCGCGAGGCAGGCGGTGTCCACCAGATCGGGATCAAGCCCGAGTGCCACTGCAATTTCACGTCCAACCTGTGCAACCTCGAGCGAATGCGTCAGACGGTTACGAGCAAAGTCCAAACCCGCGGTGGGTGACAGGACTTGGGTTTTAGCGGACAGACGACGCAAAGCGCTGGAGTGCAAAAGACGTCCGCGGTCACGGGCAAAATCGCTGCGTCCTGATTTTTTGCCTTCCCGAAATGCGCGCTCGGTGTCGTGCTCGGAATACTCGTTAGCCACCGCTCGGCCCCGATTCGGTATCGGTCAAATCTTTCATGCTGCTGTGGTCGAGCTCGCGACTTACGAGCCAACCGTCGGGCAATGCAGGTTTCTTGGGCGAGCCCGCTCGGCCGCGTTGACCCTCGGCATCAACACCGGGGTACGGTGCCGAGCGGTCAAATTCCGACAACAATTCATCCATGTGCGCCAATGATTCCACAGCCGCCAGTTTCGCGCGGGATTCTCCCCCCACCGCATACCCCTTGAAATACCAGGCAACGTGCTTACGGATGTCGCGGCATCCCCTGCCCTCATCCTCAAAGAACTCGACAAGAAGTTCGGCGTGACGACGGAAAGCGTCGGCAACGTATCCGAGGTTCGGTTCGACGAGTTCGCCCTCGCCGCCAAAAGCATGTTCCAAGTCGGCAAACAACCACGGCCGACCGAGGCACCCGCGCCCGACGATAACTCCGTCGCACCCCGTTTCGTCGACCATACGACGGGCGTCGGCACCACTCCAAATATCTCCGTTACCCAAGATGGGGATGTCGGGGACAGCCTCTTTAAGAGTACGAATCGCGTCCCACTGAGCGTTACCCGAGTAATGCTGGGCCGCGGTTCTGGCGTGCAGACCGATGGCCGCTACACCCGCGTCCTGTGCAATTTTTGCGGCGTCAAGGTACGTCAAATGGTCGTCATCGATTCCCATGCGCATCTTGATGGTGACGGGTACGTCACCCGCAGCGGACACCGTTTCGTGCAGAATCTGACCAAAAAGTGTGGACTTCCAGGGCAGTGCGGCACCGCCGCCCTTGCGCGTGACCTTGGGGACTGGGCAGCCGAAATTCAGGTCAATATGGTCGGCGTAATCCTCTTCTACCAGGATGCGAGCGGCAGCGCCCATGGTGGCGGGGTCTACGCCGTAGAGCTGAATCGAACGTGGCTTCTCGGACGGGTGATGCTTGATCAGCCGCATGGTTTCCGGCGTGCGTTCGACCAACGCACGTGACGTGATCATCTCGGAGACAAAGAGGCCTCCACCGTATTCTCGGCACAACCGTCGAAAAGCGGTGTTCGTAATACCGGCCATGGGTGCAAGCACCACAGGGACCGATGTTTCGATCGAGCCGATACGCACGATTACGCTCCGAGAAGCCTCTCGGCAAGGTAGGCCTGCAGACGATCCAGTGATACTCGTTCCTGCTGCATCGAATCGCGCTCGCGCACGGTCACGGCAGCGTCCTCGAGGGTATCGAAGTCGTACGTGATGCAGAACGGGGTGCCGATTTCGTCCTGACGACGGTACCGACGGCCGATCGCACCGGCATCGTCGAAATCGACGTTCCAGAACGCGCGCAGGTCCTCGGCGAGCTTGCGTGCGTGAGGTGACAGTGTTTCATGGCGCGAGAGGGGCAAGACAGCAGCCTTGATGGGGGCCAAACGACGGTCGAGACGCAGCACCGTGCGAACATCGACACCACCCTTGGTGTTGGGGGCTTCGTCCTCGTAGTAGGCATCGACGAGGAATGCCATGAGCGAGCGAGTCAGACCCGCCGCGGGTTCGATGACATAGGGGGTCCATCGTTCGTTCTTGTTCTGGTCAAAGAACGACAGATCGGTACCCGAATGCTCGGAGTGAGTACGCAGGTCGAAATCGGTACGGTTTGCGATGCCCTCGAGCTCACCAAATTCACCGGACTGGAAACCGAAACGGTACTCAATGTCCACTGTGCGCTTGGAGTAGTGCGACAGCTTTTCCTGAGCGTGTTCGTACAGACGCAGGTTCTCGGGGCGGATTCCGAGGTCCGTGTACCAGGCGAAACGCTGGTCAATCCAGTACTGGTGCCATTCTTCATCCGTGCCGGGCTCGACAAAGAATTCCATTTCCATCTGTTCGAATTCACGGGTACGGAAAATAAAGTTCCCGGGCGTGATTTCGTTACGGAAGCTCTTGCCGATCTGCCCGATTCCAAAGGGGGGCTTTTGACGAGCGGCCGAGACAACGTTGGCGAAATTAACAAAGATTCCCTGAGCTGTTTCGGGACGCAGATAGTGCATGCCGGCCTCGTCGTCGACGGGCCCCAGGTAGGTCTTCAGAAGTCCACTGAATTCCTTGGGTTCGGTCCACTGGCCGCGAGTACCGCAGTGGCCGCAGGCGATTTCGGCCAGGCCGCCCTCGGGAGCGCGGCCCTTCTTTTCGGCAAATTCTTCTTCCAAGTGGTCTGCGCGGTAACGCTTGTGGCACGACAGGCACTCGACCAGCGGGTCGCTGAAGACCTCGACGTGACCGGAAGCTTCCCAGACGCGCTTGGGAAGGATTACCGAGGAGTCGAGACCGACAACGTCGCTGCGGCGCTGGACCATTGCGCGCCACCACTGACGCTTGATGTTTTCCTTCAGCTCGACGCCGAGGGGGCCGTAATCCCACGCGGAACGAGATCCACCATAGATTTCTCCGGCCTGGAAAACGAAACCTCGTCGCTTGGCGAGCGAAATAACCGAATCAAGCTTTGATGGTGCAGCCACAGTTCCTCCTCATGCGCCGAAATGGCGTAAAGCCCTATTTTATCGGGACGTTGGAGTATCGACGGCACCACCGAACCGCCTGTCGCGGCGGGTGAACGCGGTGATCGCATCCCACAGGTGAGTGCGACGGAAGTCGGGCCACAACGTGTCAAGGAAAATCATTTCGGCGTATGCACTGTGCCACAGCAAGAAATTGCTGGTGCGCTGTTCGCCGCTGGACCGAATGAACAGGTCGACATCGGGCATGTCCGGTTCGTACAGGGCACGGCGTAACGATTTTTCGGTCACGGCACGGGATTTACCCGTCCGGGCCGCCTCGTCGACTAACCCCTGGACCGCATCGAGAATTTCGTGACGACCGCCGTAGTTCACACACATGTACAGCGTGAGAACGGTGTTGTGACGAGTAAGCTGTTCGGCGTCCTGAAGTTCGGTGATGACCGATCGCCACAACTTGGGGGCTCGGCCAACCCACTTGATACGAACTCCCCACGCATTGAGCTGGTCACGGCGCCGGCGCAACACCTCGCGGTTAAACCCCATAAGGAACTTGACTTCGTCGGGGCTGCGGCGCCAATTCTCGGTGGAGAAGGCGTACACGCTGAGGTGTCGCACACCGATTTGAATAGCGCCGGCGACGACGTCGAGCAACGCCGACTCCCCCGCCTTGTGCCCCTCGATGCGTGTCAGTCCCCGCGAATTGGCCCATCGACCGTTGCCATCCATGACGATCGCAACATGCGAGGGCACCGATTTTGCGGGCAATTCAGGAGCGGACAGGCCGGAGTAATCCAGTGGCACGAGTTCGGTCACAGAACGCTCCGTTCAATGTGTTTGAAAGATTTGACAGCACGTTCAAGGTGGTATTGAACGTATGCCGCGACGATACCACGCGCCTCGTGTCGTGCTTCGGCAGAGGCAGATTGAGTACCCGACCAGTTCCCGCGGTGCAGGTCAATCAACAATGCCACGGTGTCCGCGCGCAATCGTGGGGCACCGGGCGGCGCAACGGCGTCACTCACCACACCACCTGCTTGCACGATGAATACCGTGTGAGGCCCGGGTGCGCCCGTGACGGCACAATCCGTGAAGGTGGGTTCCCAACCGGCAATCGACAAGGCGCGCAGGAGGTAACTGTCCAGAATCAGATCGGCGGGCTGCGCCTTGGTGGACAAGGCCTTGAGACCACCGACTAAGAGCGAGTACTGAGCGGGTGACGAATCTGATTCGGTCAATTTGTCCGCGGTTTCCACCATGACATGAGCAGCGGTGTACATGTCATAGTCGGCGGATATAGCGGAACCGTAGGACCCCAATGTTTCTGCCTGCTGAATTGTGTCTAGGTTTTTTCCCTCGTAAAACTGAACATCGGCAACCATGAAGGGTTCCAGCCTGGCGCCAAACCTACTGCCCGTTTTACGTACACCCTTGGCCACCGCACGGATTTTGCCTCGGGATTTTCCCAGAGCTGTAATGATGCGATCCGCCTCACCGAGGCGTTGCGTCCGAAGGACGACAATTTCATCACGATAAGTGGGCACACTCCAATTCTGGCGTGAGGTTTCCCGTTGAGGATTCCGACACGAGAGAATGGTGGTCATGGACGCATCATTCACAATTCCCCTGTGGCTGGACCTTGTCGCCGTTGCGGTCGGCGCGATCCAGGGTGCAATGTTCGCGTCGGGTTATCGCAACGCCGAACTTGATTTGTTGGGCGTCGCGATTGTCGGAATCTCGTCCGGGTTTGGCGGCGGAATCGTGCGTGACCTGTTGCTGTCTCGTGACCTCGCGGCGCTTCAGTCGGACTGGTACATCGTTGTGGGGACCGCGGCCTCGCTGGTCGGAATGCTCATCGCGCATAGACTGCGACGACTTGAAGGCGTCATCACCGCACTTGACGCATTAACGATAGGTGCGTTCGGCGCCATCGGCACGACCACGGCGTTGTCACTGGGATTGCCGTGGGTCCCCTCAATTTTTATCGGCGTGGCGTCGGCGGTCGGTGGATCGATCCTGCGTGACCTGCTGTTGCACCTGCCCATCCAACTGATGCACGTGGGGTCGCTGTATGCAGTGGCTGCGGCAGCCGGCGGCGCGAGCATCGTGGCCCTGGTCGAACTGGGTGTCGATGTCAGCCTCGCCGGCATCGTCGGAGTCACGGTGACCACCGTGATTCGCATGCTCAGCGTGCTGCTGGGCTGGAAGTTACCCGCCCAGACTCAGCTGCGCCGCGGGATCCTCAAAAACCGTTAGTTTTCGCGAACCGAACGGTTGACAGCAGACACGATTGCCTTCAGCGAAGCGGTCGAGATGTCGCCATCGATGCCCACACCCCACAGAGTGCGACCGTCAACCTCGAGTTCCACATACGCGGCCGCGAGGGCGTCACCCGAGGCGCTCAGTGCGTGTTCGACGTAGTCGAACAGTCGAATCTGGTGTCCCTGATCGGCCATCACGGTGAGGAAGGCAGCAACCGGGCCGTTGCCGGATGCGCTGACGGATTCGACGCCAGAGCCCACCCGAAGTGTGACATCGAGCGAAACGTCACCGGACATGTCCGAGGCGGTCCGAGTGCTGAGCAGTTCGTAACGTCCCCACTTGTCGGTTGCATCCGCCGCGGGCAGGTACTCGTCCTGGAAAATAGCCCAGATGTCATCGCTCGACATCTCGCCGCCCTCGGAATCGGTCTTGGCCTGCACGACACCACTGAATTCAATCTGCAACTTGCGCGGCAGGTCGAGGTTGTGATCGGTCTTCAGCAGGTAGGCGACGCCGCCCTTACCCGACTGCGAGTTGACGCGAATGACGGCTTCGTAAGAGCGACCCAAGTCCTTGGGATCGATGGGCAGGTACGGGACGCCCCAATGGATGTCGTCGACGGTAACGCCCTTGTTTTCGGCCTCGTTGGCCATGGACTCGAAACCCTTTTTGATGGCGTCCTGGTGCGACCCGCTGAAGGCGGTGTAGACAAGGTCACCAGCCCAGGGGCTGCGTTCGTGAACCTTGAGTTGGTTGCAGTATTCCGCGGTGCGCTTGATTTCGTCGAGGTCGCTGAAATCAATCATGGGGTCGATTCCCTGGCTGAACAGGTTGATTCCCAGTGCAACGAGGTCGACGTTACCCGTGCGTTCTCCGTTACCAAACAGGCAACCCTCGATGCGGTCGGCACCCGCCATGTAGCCCAATTCCGCGGCCGCGATAGCGGTGCCACGGTCGTTGTGGGGATGCAGCGAAATAAGGACGTTCTCGCGGTGGTTGAGGTTGCGGCTCATCCATTCGATCGAGTCGGCATAGACATTCGGGGTGGCCATCTCGACGGTCGCCGGCAGGTTGATGATGACCTTGCGTTCGGGAGTGGGCTCGAGCACCTCAAGAATCTGGTTGCACACGTCAACTGCGAATTCCAGCTCGGTCCCCGTGAAGGATTCGGGCGAATACTCGTAAAACACATTCGTGCCGGGGACGGTCGATTCAAGTTCGCGACACAAGCGCGCACCCTCGAGAGCAATGTCGATGACGCCCTGACGGTCAGTGCGGAATACGACCTCGCGCTGCAGGATGCTCGTCGAGTTGTACAGGTGAACAATCGCGTTCTTTGCGCCAGAAATCGATTCGAAGGTGCGGCGAATCAGGTGCTCGCGCGACTGCGTCAGGACCTGAATAGTCACATCGTCGGGAATGAGACCGTCTTCGATGATGGAACGAACGAAGTCAAAATCGGTCTGGCTTGCCGAGGGGAATCCCACCTCGATTTCCTTGTAGCCCATCGAGACCAGTGCCTCAAACATGATGCGCTTGCGCTCGGGGCTCATCGGGTCGATCAGGGCCTGGTTGCCGTCGCGCAGGTCGACAGCACACCAACGAGGAGCCTCGGTGATGCGCTTACTGGGCCAGGTGCGATCGGGCAGATCGACAGAAATGATGTCGTGATAGGCGCGGTAACGATGTACCGGCATCGACGAGGGCTTTTGGTTGTTCTTCACGGGTTTCTCCTACGCTTCTAAAGTTACGGCCAACGCGAGACACCGCGACAGGTGAGGCCTGAGATTAGGACCCGTCGCGGCCGCTAAGAAGAAGACCGGTGAACACAGATTTAGGGTAACACAGCACCCGAAATACGGTTAGAACCCCAGTCGTCCCAACTGTTTCGGGTCGCGCTGCCAGTCCTTGGCCACCTTCACATGCAGGGCGAGGAACACGGGTTCGCCGAGGATGGCTTCGATGGCGGGGCGTGAACGTTCGCCGATCAGCCTGAGCATGGAACCTCGGTGACCGATGATGATGCCCTTCTGGCTGTCACGTTCGACAATGACGTTGACAAAGACACGGGTCTTTTCGCCATCAGTACCCGGAACGATGTCCTCGAGTGTCACGGCGAGTGAGTGCGGCAATTCATCGGCGAGCTCTTCCAATGCGGCCTCGCGGACAAGTTCGGAAATTCGGTCCCCCGCGTTTTCGTCCGTGATATCCGATTCGTCGTACAGGAGGGGCGATTCCGGCAACAACGGGATGATTTCGTTGATGAGAATGTCAACACGGTCACCGGTCTTCCCGGACAGTGGGACGACGAGGTCCCAAGGGAGCATGTCCGAGATTTCGGTGAGCTTGTCCAGAACAGCAGTGGGTGACACGGTATCGGTCTTGGTGATAATCGCCACCCGCTTGCTGCGCGGGTAACGCGACAACTGGTCCATGATGTATCGGTCGCCGGGTCCAATCGGGTCGCCCGCAGGCAGACACATGCCGATGATGTCCACGTCACCCAACGTGGACTCGACCAGAGCATTGAGCCGCTCCCCCAACAGTGTGCGAGGACGGTGCAGACCCGGCGTATCGACGATGATGATCTGGTCCTCGCCTCGGGTGACGATACCCCGAATCGCGCGCCTCGTGGTTTGTGGCTTGGACGAGGTGATGGCGATCTTTTCACCCACCAGTGCGTTCATCAGAGTCGACTTACCGACGTTGGGTCGTCCGACAAATGAAATAAATCCGCTGCGTCCGCTCATGCTTCTCCTTCAATTTTCACAATCAGAGTGTGAATTAGGCCACGGCGACGGTCGACACGCTCTGCAGTTAATTCGATTCCCTGAGAAACGACGGAATCGCCCGGAGACGGCAAACGTCCCAGGGTTTTCACAAAGAATCCGCCCACGGTATCAACGTCGTCCTCGACGATATCGACGTCCAACAATTCGGCCAGCTCGTCGATGTTCATGCGGGCAACCACTCGGAACGAGCCGGTACCCAAATCGGTACTCGTGACATCGTCGTCATCGTATTCATCGTGAATGTCGCCAAGAACTTCTTCGATCAGGTCCTCCATCGTCACGAGACCGGCAATTCCGCCATACTCGTCAACAACCATTGCCAGGTGATTCGATTCCGACTGCAACAGTCTCAGTGTGTCGTCGGCTTTCTTCACCTCGGGAATCAGCAGCGCGGGACGGACAAGTGTCCGCACGGTCCTGCTTCGTGCCTCGTCGGGGCTGCGGCGCACAAACGCGGCAACGTCCTTGACATAGGCAATACCGAGAATCTCATCGGAATCATCACCGATAACCGGGATTCGGGAATAGCCCTGTTCCAGGAAAAAGCCCAGGGCATCATCGATGGTCACCGTGGAATCCAGCGTCACCATATCGGTGCGTGCAATCATCACCTCGCGAACAATGGTGTCGCCGAACTCGAAAATGGAATGAATCAAGTCGCGGTCCTCGTCCTCGAGAACATCAGCGTCCGCTGCATCGTCGACCATGCTGAGCAACTGCCGTTCGGTCGACAGGGCGACTCGTGCACGCCCTGGGGTGACGGCGTTACCCACACCGACAAGCGCCGAGGTCAACGGCCCCACCACGACACGGGCGAAACGCACAAAGGTAGCGGTTGCGGCAATCAAGGCCAACGGATGTGCACGTCCCACACTGCGAGGGCTGGACCCCACGAGCACAAAACTGGTCACCGTCATGACGGCCACCGACCATGCCAGTGCCGCCCAGACCGACAGACCGGATTCGGTAAAACTCAACGTCACGAGGATGGCGGCGGTAGTTTCCAGCAGAACGCGCAGAAAATTTACGGCATTGACGTGACGCAGAACATCGTCCGCGATGGCGTGCAGTGATGGCGAATCGTCACGAGATTCCGCGAGTTCGTGAATATCGGACCGAGACACCACCGAGTAGGCAGAATCCAGAGCAGCACACAAACCGCCGATTGCCACAAGCAGAACCGACAGCGCGATGAACAGTGGAATCACGTAGTGACTCAGGACTGTTCAGCGAAGGCCACGAGGAGCTGTCGTTGGATTCCGAACATCTCCTTCTCTTCTTCAGGTTCGGCGTGATCGAAGCCCAGCAGGTGCAACATGCCGTGCGTGACCAAGAGCAGAATTTCGTTTTCGGTGCCGTGACCCGCAGCGGCGCCTTGGGTTTCGGCAACGGTCGGGCACACAACGATGTCGCCCAAGAGACCAGGATCGGTGGGCTTGTCCTCGGTTCCCGGACGCAGTTCATCCATCGGGAACGACAGAACATCGGTCGGACCCGGTTCGTCCATCCATTCGATGTGCAGTCGCTCCATCGAGGGTTCGTCGACGAACATGACCGAGATGTCGGCGTCGGCGTGTACGCGCATGGCCTCCAAATTGTGCGCCACGAGGCGCGCTATGAGTGCCTCGTCGATGATGAATTCGGTTTCGTTGACTATCTCGATGCTCATGGTCGACGGGCCTTTCGCTGTGAACGTTCCGCGGTGGCCTTCATCGCGCGCTGTTCGTGGTTGGTATACGCGTCGACGATCTTGCCCACCAGTGAGTGGCGAACGACGTCCTCGCTCGTCAGAGTGATGAAGTCGATTTCGTCAACGCCGCGCAGAATCGTCGACGCAAGTTTGAGACCCGAAATCGTGTCGGGCAAATCCACCTGGGTGATGTCGCCCGTAATCACCATGGTGGAACCAAAACCCAGACGCGTCAGGAACATCTTCATCTGTTCCGGTGTGGTGTTTTGCGCTTCATCCAGGATGACGAATGCATCGTTCAACGTCCGACCACGCATGTACGCGAGGGGCGCGACCTCGACAACGCCGGTCGCCAACAGCTTGGGAACTACGTCGGGGTCCATCATGTCGTTGAGCGCGTCATACAGCGGGCGCAAATACGGATCGATCTTGTCGGTCAACGTTCCCGGCAGGAAGCCCAGGCGCTCGCCGGCTTCGACTGCGGGACGAGTCAAGACGATTCGACTGACTTCTTTGCGTTGCAACGCCTGCACGGCTTTGGCCATTGCCAGATAGGTCTTGCCGGTGCCAGCGGGGCCGATTCCGAACACGATGGTGTTGGCGGTGACGGCGTCAATGTAGCGCTTCTGTCCGGCGGTCATGGGGCGGATGGTCTTGCCGCGAACCGTCAGAATGGCTTCGCCCAATGTGTCGGAAACCTTGCCGCCCTTGCGAAGAATTTCCTCGCCACGAACGACATCGTTGGGTGTCAGGTCAACCCCGTTTTTTACCAGATCGATGAGTTCGAGCACATGAGATTCGGCGCGGCCTACCTCGGTTGCTTCGCCCTCGAGGCTGATGCGATCTCCACGTGAAACAATCGTCACTGTGGGGTAACGCTTCTCCAGTTCGGACAAAAACCTGTCCTGTGGCCCTAACAAACGGACCATGGCGATTCCATCGACCGTAATGTCGACGCGGGTGCTATTTTCGGCCAAGATTTCCCTCGTCGAGTTCGCCGGACAGAACGTGCGCGTGAACGTGGAAAACGGTCTGTCCGACCGATTCACCCGAGTTAAAAACCAGACGGTACTCGCCGTTCGATAGCTCGGCCGCGATCTGCGAGGCACGCGCGACCATGCGAGCCAGCAAATCAGAATCAGCCGCGGCCAGCTCGGTCACCGTGGAATACTGCTCGGTCTTGGGAACGACCAGAACGTGAATCGGAGCCTGCGGTGCGATGTCGTGAAACGCGATGATGTCATCGTCTTCGAAAACGATCTGTGCAGGAATTTCGCGGGCAACGATTTTGCTAAAAATTGAGGTCACCGTCAAAGTTTACCGTCAGGTCCATCTGCCGAGTCGAACATTGAGAACGGAAACGGCGGCAGCCCCCGCGGTCGATGTTCGGACGACGGTCGGACCCAATCGAACACTGGCGGCACCTGACGCACGAAGCTGCTCGAGTTCAGCGTGAGAAATTCCCCCCTCGGGACCGACGACGATAATGAGTGGCTGACCCGTCAGAACGACGGCCGACAGCGCCTCGGTACCCTCTGGATCAAGCACAAGGATCTGGTGGGTACCAGCCAGGGCCGCAATCTGCTGGGTCGTGACGGGCAGTGACACATCGGGCACAAACGAACGCATCGCCTGTTTGCTGGCTTCACGAACGATCGAGGTCCAGCGCTCAACGCCCTTCGCAACCTTGGGCCCAGACCACACCGAGATGCTGCGCGCCGCACTCCAGGGCATGACACCGTCGATGCCCAGTTCTGTAGCCATCTGAATAGCCAATTCGTCCCTGTCCCCCTTGGCCAACGCCTGGGCGAGCGCAATCGTGGGGGTTGAAACACTGTCAACTCGACGGGTCGTGACTTCGACGTCAACCCGATCGGGTGAAACGGTCTGCGCAGTGCCCACGATCATGAGCCCTCGGCCATTGGTAATGCTGATCTGTTCCCCCACTCGCAGGCGGCTCACGCTTGCTGCATGTCGCGCCTCGGGGCCCGTAAGTACGGCGCGGGAGTCCGATTCGGTCAGGTCTTGCGAGATGTACAGGTGTGCCATTGTTACCCAAACAGTCGGTCACGGAGCTTGGAGAAAAGTCCCTGCTTGTGGCTGGTGAAACGGGGAGGCTGCGGCGCCCGCAGGGCAGCGAATTTGTCAATCAGGTCAGACTCGGCTGATGACAACTTAGAGGGCGTCACGACATGAAGTCCAAACTTGAGGTCCCCACGCGAGTTGCCGCGAAGATGTCCGATTCCACGATCGGCAATCGTGATGACGTCCCCCGCCTGTGCACCCGGCTTGATTGTCACCGTGACAGGACCGTCGAGCGCATCGAGAGTGACCTGTGTTCCTCGAATCGCATCGACCATGTCGACATCCACACTGGCGAACAGGTCATCGCCATCGCGAGCAAACACATCGTCGGGCGCAACATGGAACTCGAGGTAGAGGTCACCGCGCGGTCCGCCCGCTTCTCCGACTTCGCCGGCACCCTGCATGTGCAATCGCATACCGTTGTCGACGCCTTGTGGAATCGTGATCTCGACCGTGCGGCGGGCTCGTACACGCCCGTGGCCCGCGCACGTCGGACACGGTGAGGGAATCACCGTGCCGTACCCTCGGCAACTGCCGCACGGGGCATTGGTGACCACGTTGCCCAAAAGGCTGCGCACGGTGCGCTGGACCGAACCGTATCCCCCACACACATCGCACGTCTTTTCCGATACACCAGGAGCGCAACACGAACCGTTACAGGTGTCACACAGCGCCGCCGTGTCGACCTCGACCTCGCGGGTTTCCCCGAATATGACATCGATCAGTTCTACATCGACGCGCAACAGAGCATCAGCACCACGTTCCTGGCGTGAACGCGGACCGCGTTGACCTCCGCCGCCAAAGAACGTGTCAAAGATGTCGCCCATGTTGTTAAAACCGAAGCCGCCCATGCCGGGATTGCCCGAACCACCCATGTCGTAATTGCGTCGTTGAGTGGGATCCGAGAGCACGTCATAGGCGTGCGTAACGAGCTTGAAGCGTTCGGCTGCATCCTCGCTGGGGTTGACATCAGGGTGCAGTTCACGAGCAAGTCGGCGGTACGCCTTCTTTATTTCCGCTTCAGATGCTTCGCGGCTGACGCCCAGCACATCGTAATGATCGGTCATGACTTTTCTCCTAGCATGCGCGAGAGGTAGCGTGCGACTGCACGAACCGCGCCAAAATTGGTGTCGTAATTCATTCGGGTTGGACCCAAAATGCCCAGCCGACCGGACTCGCCCGTTCCGACGAAATATTCGCCGGACACGAGGGAAGTGTCGGCGAGGGAACCCTGCATCTCACGACCGATGCGGGCTCCAACACCGTGTTCGTCCAAATCCATTTCCCGGAAAAGTTTGAGCAGCGTGACTTGCTCATCGATTGCGTCCAACACGGGAACAATATTTCCGCCGAAATCATCCTCGGCCAGAGCAATATTCGCGGATCCGGACACCACGAGCTTGTCAACTCTCTGAGCCTCGGCCTGGCTAATGACCGCTTCAACGACGGCGTTCCACACGGAAACTCCAGCCGCCGGAAGAGTCATCTCGAGCGAACGCAGAATATGGGGCAGCTCGGCGACCGATTTCCCCACCACATGAGCGTTGATAACCGCACGAATGTGGGTCATGAGATCGTCGTCAACTTCGTGCGGGAGTTCCATGATGTTCTGGTCGACCCGGCCGCCGTCGAGGATCAATATACCGAGGAAACGACTGTGGCCCAGCGGAACAATCTCGATGTGACGAACCGTATCCTGCCGAAAGCTGGGGTACTGAACTAATGCGACCTGATTGGTTAATTGTGAAAGCAAACGCACGGTGCGATGGAAAACATCATCGAGGTCTGCGGAGTCGTCGAGGAAGCGTTCGATGGCATGGCGCTGAGCCGTGGACAACGGTCTCATTTCCGTGAAGTGGTTGACGAACATCCGATACCCGAGGTCGGTGGGTATTCGCCCGGCCGAGGTGTGCGGGGCATGAATGAGGTTTTCCTCTTCGAGCGCTGCCATGTCATTGCGAATTGTCGCCGCGGAAACCGAAAAACCGTGCCGCTCGACGATCGCCTTGGAGCCAACAGGCTCACGCGAGGCAACGTAGTCCGCAACGATAACGCGAAGTACTTCGAGCGCGCGTTCCGAGACCATAACCACCTCCTTCTGGCACTCGTTACCCCAGAGTGCCAACCGTTCCAGTGTACCGATTTCGCGGTCTTGGCCTGTTTACTCGGCAGGTTTTGATTGTGAATTTTCGTGTCATAATTGAATTTATGAAGGACTCTCGATTTGTGCAAACCCTACGGAATTTTCTCGATAAGCCACTCACTCCGTACGACGAGCGCATGTACTCAGCGGTCATTCACCTCTCTGGACTTTTGGGGTTGATCTTCCCCCTCGCCGCATATTTTGCATATCGAAATCGAAACGCCGCCATCCGCCGTCACGCGGCCGAGGCAACAAATCTGCAGCTCACCTTCGGGATCTTTTGGCTGGCCTACGGATTCGTGTGGACAATTCCGGTATTCAATCTGGTTTTCGCCATTCCTCTTATTCTGATCGTCTTGCCGGCGGTCGTATTGACGGTCGGACTGCCCATTTTCGGAGCAGTTAAGGCGCTCGCGGGCGAGCGATTTGACTACAAAATCGGTCTGGGAATTTTTAGTTAGTCACATCACGGGCGACAGAATCCGCAAGCAATCTGCCCTGCAGCGTCAGGACAAGTCGCCCACCGAGGGCGGTCTTTCCCTCCACTAGCCCACGTGCAATGAGTCCGGCGATCACGCCGGGACGCACATCGGGTATTTCGGAAATCGCCAAACCCGAACGGACGCGGATCTGCAGGACGACGCGTTCGAATTCTCGTTCAGCATCCGTGAGAATCTCGTGCCCAATGGCCGGAGTGACGCCTCGAACCAAACGTTCGGCATAGGCGGCCGGATGTTTGGCGTTCCAGAAACGGGCACCGCCGATATGGCTGTGTGCGCCGGGTCCGTAACCCCACCAATCGGCACTGTTCCAATAGGCCTGATTGTGAACGGATTCCTGTCCCGGCCGGGACCAGTTGCTGACCTCATACCAGGTGTACCCTGCGGATTCGAGCATCTCGTCGCACAGTTCGTACATCTCGGCGTGAGTATCGTCATCAACGGCTGGCAATTCGCCACGAGAGATGTGCCTGGCCATTGCCGTGCCGTCTTCGACAATGAGGGAATAGGCAGAAACATGATCGGTGTGTAATGCAATCGCGGAATCGAGGGACTGGCGCCATTCGTCAATGGTTTCCGTTGGGGTGCCATAGATAAGGTCGACGCTGGTTCCTAGGCCCACGGCCTGCGCCGCACGAACAACGTCGGGCAGTCGTTCGGGGTTATGCGTCCGATCCAGAAGCGCTAAAACTCGTGGCACCGCAGACTGCATCCCCAACGAAACTCTCGTGATTCCTGCGGAGCGCAGGTGTTCCAAAACCTCAGCGTCGACCGTGTCCGGGTTTGCCTCGAGCGTGACCTCGGCGTCCTCCGTCAGACCATGGGTGTCGCGCAGAGAACCAATGATCCTCGCGATCTGGTCGGGCTGCAGCAACGACGGAGTTCCACCGCCAAAGAACAGGCTGCGGGCGGGCCGTAACGCTACACCGCCGGATTCGAGGACGGACCGTGAAAATTCGACCTCGGCCACCAGGTTGTCGACAAACGAGCCCCGTGTCACACCGCGGAGTTCGGTGCTGGTGTAGGTATTGAAATCGCAGTACCCACACCGAACCGTACAGAAGGGGACGTGCACATAGATCGAAAATGGAGTGTCTAGCGCGGTATTGAAACCCAGAACGCCGGAATCGGGAAGCGGCGCACCGAGCGGCAGGCTGGCCATCAGTACCCGTTCCACAGCACGTGCATGCGGTACAACATGACGGCATTCGCAAAGCCAACTAAGGCAATTCCAAAGTTGCCCCATTTAGACTTCTCGACCAGTGCAAAAATCACAATACCGGGCACCATCATCACGTCGGTAATCAGGTACATCCAAAATTCCAAGGGATCGGAGACGGGAGAGTCTCCCCACATCGGCGAGGCGATCGAGACGAACACTTGGACGATCAACAAGAGGGCCGAGACGGCGGCCGGCAAGACCGTGAGATCAGTCGGTGGCTTCGACCGTGCCGCAGCTGCCACAGCGATAATCGCCCCGACGGCCGCGAGGACAACCTGCACAACGGTCAGCCAATCAATCACGCGGGAACCCAATCTCGACTCGTGCCGTGCCTTTACGCACCGCTACAAGTGCAATCAACACGCCGTCCGGCGCACAGACCGCAACCAACGGCGCATCGGGCACGTCCAACGCAATTTTCTTGCCGTGGACGATATCCAGCGCAATCTGAGCATCAACGGTCACGAGAGGGAACAGCCGACCGGCAATTTCGGCCGGGCTGTGCAATGCCTGCTCAGTGATGTCCTCGACAGATATCGCGCCCTCAACGGCAAATGGGCCAACGCGAGTTCGTCGCAGTTCCGTGAGGTGTCCCCCCACGTTCAGTGCTGCCCCGAGGTCGCGAGCCAAGGCACGAATGTACGTTCCACTGGAACAATCCACCACAATGTCAAGATCCACCGTGTCGTGGGTGCGGCGTCGGTCGACAACCTCAAATCGCTCGATGACCACCTCGCGTTCTGGGATGACGACGTCCTGCCCCGACCGGACCAGTTCGTGAGCGCGTTTTCCGTCAATCTTGATGGCCGACACACTCGAGGGGCGCTGCGAAATAACGCCGGTCAGGGAACGCACGACCTCGTCGATGGCTTCGTCCGACACCGAGGCGAGAACTGATGGATCAGCGACGAACGTTGTTTCGCCCTCCCGATCATCGGTGTGCGTGGCAGACCCCAACCGAATTGTTGCGGTGTACTGCTTATCCAGGCCGACGAGGTAGGTCAACAAACGGGTCGCCGTTCCCACACCCAAGGTCAGGAGTCCGGTCGCCATCGGGTCGAGTGTACCGGCGTGCCCAACCTTGCGAGTATTGAGCGCTCGACGCGTCATCGACACCACCGTATGAGAGGTGGGGCCGGTCGCCTTATCGACGAAAAGAATCCCTGAAACCACTCCCCGAGGTTATCAGGCGTAAAGTTACTGAGGTGAGACTTGCCGTTATTGGTGCGGGTGCCGTGGGCGGCACACTGGCCGCACTTGCTTCCCGCGCCGGACACGACGTCACCGTCGTGGCTCGAGGCGAACACTCTGTTGCTATCGAACGTCATGGCCTGTCCATTGCGGGTGCGTTTGGTCAATCAACCAGCACGCCCCGGGTCGTCAATGCCCTCTCTGAGGCGGACGCATTTGATCTGGTGATTGTTGCGGTCAAGGCACATCAAACAGGCAGCGCGCTGAGCGGCAACCACGTCGCAGAGGGAACACCCATCCTCGTTGTCCAAAACGGTCTGGGTGGATTCGATGTCGTTCGAGAGAACTTCCCCGAAAATCCTGCGGCCATTGGGCTCGCACTGTTTGGGGCAACGATCGTTGAGCCGGGTCGGATTAATGTCACGTACTCGGCATCACTCGTTATCGGTGGTGATTCCGCCGCGTGCAAGGCGACCAAATCTCTGTTGGGCGCCCACCTGCGCGTCCGACTCTCCCGACGCCCTGAGGGCGCAGTATGGACGAAATTGGTCATCAATGCGGTGAACGCCGTTCCCGCCATGACAGGGTTGTCCGTACAACGCACCATCGCAAACCCACAACTGCGTCGGATTGTGACCGCGCTGATGCGGGAAACAGCACGAATTGGATTTGCACGTGGCGAAAAATTTGCCGATTTAGGTGCTGTCTCGGCTAGCGACGTGAAATTCATCGCCCTGGCTCCACTGTTCCTGAGTCAGATTATTCCGCTGAGATTGGCGTCAAAAATGGGTGATGTGCCCAATTTTGCGTCGACAATGCACAGCATTCGCCGAGGTCGAACGACCGAGGTGGACTTTCTGTCCGGCGCCGTTGTGCAGGAGGCCGCGGCAATCAACCGAGACGCACCGGTCAACCGAACTGTCACGGAACTGATTCACGAGGTCGAACGGACGGGCATGTTCTGGGAACCCGACGAGGTCATCGAACGGGTGCCACTGGTCTGAGATCTCGGGCTGTCGCTACGCCAACGATTTGGTGTGCCAGACAGTTTTCGTTTCCACGAAAGCCGAGATTCGCGAGATGGACAGTGTCGTGACACCGGCCACTGGTCGTGCTACCCGCTTGAGCGTGACGGACGCCTCGGCTTCCCATTCGGCCCAGGGCTGGCTCGACGCGCCCGAGAGGTCCAGGGCATTGACGTCGCCGTGGTTGGCCATCCAGGGCATAATTTCTGTGGCGGGGCCGGTCACGATATTGATGACTCCCCCGGGAACGTCACTCGTTGCTACAACCTCGGCAAAAGTCAGGGCGGCAAGCGGCTGCGCGGAATTCGCGATGGCCACGACCGTGTTACCCGTCACAATGGCGGGAGCAATAACCGAAACCAGTCCCACGAGCCCGTTCCCCGACTGATCGGCGACCGAGACAACGACACCGGTGGGCTCGGGAACGGAGAGGTTGAAGTACGGTCCCGACACCGCATTGGCGTTACCCGCGACCTGAGCATATTTGTCCGCCCACCCTGCGTACCAGACCCACATATCAATCGCGGCCGACACTTCGGCACGCGCGGCCTTATCCGAACACCCAGACTGCTGGCGGATTTCACTGACAAACTGTTCGAATCGACCGTCCAGCATCTCGGCGATGCGGTACAGCACCTGGCCGCGGTTGTACGCGGTGGCGTGCGACCAGCCAGCAAAGGCCGAACGAGCCGCCACTACGGCGTCACGCGCATCCTTACGGCTGGCCCAGGCGACATTGGCGATGAAGTCCCCACGCGCAGAAACAACCTCGTAGACCCGACCCGATTCACTGCGCGGAAACTTTCCACCGATAAACAACTTGTATGTCTTGGGGATACCCATGTGCGTCATCGCCCTTCTCCTTCGGTCAGATACGCGGCAAGGCCGTGGCGTCCGCCCTCGCGACCGTAACCGGATTCCTTGTACCCGCCAAACGGGCTCGCGGGATCGAACTTGTTAAATGTGTTAGCCCAGATGACACCCGCACGAAGTTCATCGGCAACCGCCAACATCCGACTGGCCTTTTCCGTCCAAATTCCCGCAGACAAACCATAGGCACTGTTGTTGGCCTTTGCGATTGCTTCGGAGGGTGTCCTGAAGGTCAGGACGGACAGCACGGGACCAAAGATTTCATCGCGTGCAATAGTGTTGCTGGCCGCGACGTTGGTGAAAATGGTGGGCGGGAACCAGAATCCCTTGTCCGGAATATCGCAGGCCAGCTGCCAGCGTTCGGCACCCTCGGCCTCGCCGGTGTTAGCGATCGCCGTGATTCGGTCCAGTTGAGCCTTGGAGTTGATGGCCCCGATGTCCGTGTTTTTATCCAAGGGGTCGCCCAAACGCAGCGTCGAGAGTCGACGGGTGATGCGGTCCATTAACTCATCGTGGATGTTTTCCTGAACCAACAATCGTGACCCGGCGCAACAGACATGGCCCTGGTTGAAGAAGATACCCGAGATGACGCCCTCGACGGCCTGGTCGAGAGCGGCATCGTCGAACACGATGTTTGCGCCCTTGCCGCCCAGTTCCAGGGTTAGTCGCGTGTCCGAACCGGCAACAGCGCGAGCAATCTGTCGACCCACCGCAGTCGACCCCGTGAACGCGATTTTGTTGACACCTGCATGAGCAACGAGGGCCGATCCCGTGATGGTGCCGTGTCCTGTCACAATATTGACGACACCGTCGGGCAGACCTGCTTGTTGACAGACCTCGGCAAACATCAGGGCAGTCAACGGGGTTGTTTCTGCGGGTTTGAGCACGACGGTGTTTCCCGCAGCGAGTGCAGGTGCGAGCTTCCAGGCCAGCATCAACAGGGGGAAATTCCAGGGAATGATCTGAGCTGCGACGCCCAATGCCGTGGGGTTGGCGCCCAACCCCGCGTGCTCCAACTTGTCTGACCACCCTGCGTAATAGAAGAACCACGCAGCGGCCAGAGGAACGTCGACGTCACGAGTTTCCCTGATGGGCTTTCCGTTATCCACGGTTTCGGCGACAGCAAATTCACGGGCGCGCTCTTGCAGAATCCGCGCGATGCGGAACAAATACTTGCCGCGTTCTGCGCCGCTCATGCGCGACCAGACCTTGTCGTATGCGACACGAGCAGCCTTGACTGCACGATCCACGTCCGTGGCATCGGCCTCGGACACTGTGGTGATCACGGATTCAGTTGACGGTGAAATGGTGGTGAACGATTCGCCGTGACCGTTGGTCCACGAGCCGTTAATGAACAGGCCGTAATGTTCACGGATGTTCAGAATCGACGTTGACTCGGGTGCGGCGTCGTAATCGGTGAAAGTCATCGGAACTCCTAGTCGACGGTTACGTAGTCAGGGCCGCTGTAGTGGCCGGTGGAAAGTTTCTGGCGTTGAATCAGCACGTCATTGAGAAGGCTCGATGCGCCGAAACGGAAGAGGTGCGGGTGCAACCAGTCTTCCCCGACCGTTTCGACCACAGCAACGAGGTACCGGATTGCGTCCTTGGACTGGCGAATTCCACCAGCAGGCTTGACACCGATTTTGTCGCCCGTCAGCAGGAACCAGTCGCGAACAACCTCGAGCATGAGGACGGTGGTCGCCAGCGTCGCCGCAGGCTGGACCTTGCCGGTCGAGGTTTTAATAAAGTCGGCACCCGCAATGATGGCGAGCCAAGACATGCGCTTGATCAGATCGTACGTCGCGAGCTCACCGGTCTCGAGAATCACCTTGAGGTGCGCATGTGAACCATCGGCGCGAACACATGCCTCGCGGATTGCTGCGATTTCGGTGTAGACCTTGACCCAGTCACCGCTCAATGCGGCGCCGCGGTCGATGACCATGTCGATCTCGTCCGCGCCCATCTCGACAGCAAATCGAGTGTCCGCGATCTTGATGTCCAGGGTAGATCGGCCCGAGGGGAACGCCGTGGCAACAGAGGCAACGGCAATTCCGGATACCCCATCTCCATGCCGTGCACCCAGGGCGGTAACGGCGTGTTCCACCATGTCGGGGTACACACAGACAGCAGCCACGCGAGGGGTTTGGGGGTCTGCGGCGTCGGGGGTGATTGCCTTGGCTACCAACGACCGCACCTTGCCGGCCGTGTCGGCACCTTCGAGCGTGGTGAGGTCAATCAGCCGAATGATGTGGTCGAGTGCGTCCGCCTTGGATTGTTTTTTCAGTGACCGAGTTGCGAGGCCCGCCGCACGTGATTCGAGACCCACCGCATCAACGCCAGGCAGATTGCGGACATACGAGACCAGAGTTTCGGGACTGCTAATCCCCAACCGTGCTGCTCGTGCAGTTGGCGTGAACGTCATTATTCGCCCTCTCCCAAAATAAATCGTGCCGTGCGCTCGTCAGTAATGATGGTGGTGCACAGCCCGTTGCGGACAATAGCGCGCGCAACGTCATGCTTGGCCGTTCCGGCAACAACAAAGATTGCGTTCTCGGCGGACCGCAATTGCTCCAAGCCGAGTCCGAGTGTGCGGGAATCCAGTTCGTAATCCGCGATTCGGCCATCCTTGTCGATATACCGGCCGATGACGTCACCCACTGCGCCCTCGCCGACCAGCGTGTGAATTTGTTCGGGCGTGATGTAACCACTCTCAACATGGATACTCGAGGGGTCCGCGGGGCCCGCGCTGTACAAATACGCCGTGGCCTTGGCCGCCTCACGCAAGCACCCACCGACGATGCGGTCCTGCTCCATGGCCTGCTTGGTTTCACGTCGTTCAAATATTGCGGGGCTCGGCAGCAGCGTTGCGTGACCGTTGGCCTTCTCTGCGATGGCCATAGCCGTCGCCGCCGCCGTGTCGTTGCGTCGTGACAACGAAACACCGCCATTGATCTGGACGACGTTCACGCCGATGGCCCAGCCCTCGGGCAGGGCTCGCGCAATTTGGTGCATGGTGCGACCCCAGGAGATCCCCAGGATGCGGGGAACCGGACGCATGCTGACGAGATGGTTTGCGGCGGCGATGCCCACGGCGGACTGCAGATCGGCCTCGACATCGGGAGCTGGTACGACGACAGCATCGGCGAGACCAAATCGTGAAATCAGATCGCGCTCGAGACCGAGTTTGCGTGCACGCGGGTGAACGATTTCGATACGGACGATTCCCTCGTCGCGGGCCTGAGCCAGCAACCGTCCGACCTTCCAGCGGGTGACGTGCAGAATTGCGCCGACCTCGTCCTGGGTCTTGTTTTCTTCGTAATAGAGTTCCGCGGCACGGACGGCCAACAGTTCGTTACGGGGATCGTTCACTCCCCCAGCGTAAAACGCGCAGCGGATTTTTCAAACATATGCGCAAGCGTGTTGCTCAGATGAGCAATTCGCCGCGCGCCGTCATCGCCCGTATGACCTCGATGTCACCGTCGATAGCAGCAATCAAGTCCTCGACTGTCGTGAACGCGGTCAAATCACGAATGCGGTGGGTGAATTCGATCTCGGCAGTCTGGCCGTACGCATCGAATGACGCATCGAGAGCGTGTGCCTCGACCTGAAACCGTGTGACATCGTGAAACGTGGGATTTGTGCCCACAGAAATTCCGGCGACAAAGCGACGACCACCCACCAGCAAGAAGCCGGCGTACACCCCCGCCGCGGGAATGAAACCCTCGGAATTTTCTTCGAGATTCACCGTTGGGTAACCCAGGTCGCGGCCACGCTGGTGCCCATGAACCACGAGCCCGCGCATGGTGTGCGGACGACCGAGCAGTCGGTGGGCCAATTCGACATTCCCCGCATCAAGAGCTTCGCGAACGGCTGTCGACGAGACCTTGGGAGCGCCCGCCTCGGAGCACACATCGTCAACCGTATCCACAATGAACCCGCTGACAAGCCCTTCGGCCATCAGGGATTCGACTGAGCCCTGTCCCCCGGCACCGTAGCGGAAGTCAGTGCCCACGATCACATGCTGTGCCGAAAGACCGCGAATAAGCACCTGATTGACAAAGTCATGAGCCGATACTGCGGCAGTGTCGGCGGTGAAGGGAAGAACCACGACGAGATCAGCGCCGGCGTCCTTCAGAGCCTCGACTTTTTGCTCAATCGATAGCAAGGGCAGTGGCGCTGCGCCCGGACTCAACAGGTCTAATGGATGACGATCAAACGTCACGGCGACAACCCTGCGGCCGTTCGCGACACCCCGGAGTCTGTGCACCACGGCTCGATGTCCGATGTGAACACCGTCAAACTTGCCGATTGTCACGACCGATGGGAGGCCATCTGCGGGAACAACGTCGTCGAAGCCGCTCACCGGGCACTCCTGCGGAGCCAGAACAGGCTTAGTAAGGGCAGCGCCAAAGGTATGAACAGGTACCCCATACCAAATCGCGACCACACGGTATCGGACGGGAACAGCGCGGGGTCCAGCAGTGAGAGCGCGCCCACCGTCAGAACACCAATGGCCTCGAACCAGACGGTGACCTGTGCGACGCGGCGCCACGTCGGGGATTTAACAGACCGCGCAAGCCCCACAGCGGCAGCGATGTAGACCACGGCGCTGAGAGCCGACAGTGTGTACGCGAACGGCGCCTGGTCGAATTTACTGACGATCTGGTACACGCTGCGGCCCGTTGCGGCCAACGCCAATATTCCGTACGCGATGACAAAGAGCCGCGCAGCACCCATGGCTACTTCTTGTCCTTCTTTTCGGTGTCGCCCGACAGCGCGGCGATGAAGGCATCCTGCGGAACCTCGACACGTCCGACCATCTTCATGCGCTTCTTGCCCTCTTTTTGCTTTTCGAGCAGCTTGCGCTTACGGGTAATGTCGCCGCCATAACACTTAGCCAGGACGTCCTTACGAATCGCGCGAATGCTCTCACGAGCAATGATGCGCGCACCAATCGCGGCCTGAATGGGAACCTCAAACTGTTGGCGCGGAATCAATTCGCGCAGACGCGACGTCATCATCACCCCGTAGGCATACGCCTTGTCCTTGTGGACGATGGCACTGAACGCGTCGACTTTCTCGCCCTGCAACAAGATGTCCACTTTGACCAGATCCGATTCGGCTTCACCAGAGGGTTCGTAATCCAGCGATGCGTAACCGGCGGTGCGGCTCTTGAGGTTGTCAAAAAAGTCAAAAACAATTTCACCGAGAGGAATCGTGTACTTGATCTCGACGCGGTCCTCGCCCAAATAATCCATGCCCAGCAAAGTTCCGCGGCGGGACTGGCACAGTTCCATGATGGTTCCGACGTAATCCTTGGGCGCCAGAATTGCCGCACGCACCATGGGTTCGCGAACCGACGCAATTTTTCCCACCGGGTACTCGCTGGGGTTCGTCACCTGGATGACCTTCTTGTCGTCGGTGGTGACGTTGTAGATAACGCTGGGAGCAGTGGCAATCAAGTCGAGGCCGAATTCGCGTTCGAGGCGCTCGGTAATGATCTCGAGGTGCAACAGGCCCAGGAAACCGCAACGGAAACCAAAACCCAGTGCGACCGAGGTTTCGGGCTCGTACGTCAGCGACGCGTCGGACAGTTTCAGCTTGTCCAGCGCCTCACGGAGTTCGGGGAAGTCACTGCCATCAATGGGATACAGACCCGAGAACACCATGGGCTTGGGATCGGTGTAACCGGGTAGGGCCTCGGTGGCGGGGCGCTGGTTGTTCGTGACCGTGTCGCCCACCTTGGACTGGCGGACGTCCTTAACGCCAGTGATGAGGTACCCGACCTCGCCAACACTGAGACCCTTGGACGGGGTGGGTTCGGGCGAGGACACGCCGATTTCGAGCAGTTCGTGGGTCGCCTTGGTCGACATCATCTGAATGCGTTCGCGAGGGGTCAGTGTCCCGTCAATCACACGAACATAGGTCACAACGCCGCGGTAGGCGTCGTACACCGAGTCAAAAATCATCGCGCGAGCGGGGGCGTCTTTCGTGCCGACAGGCGCGGGAATCTTGCCCACAACGCGGTCGAGGAGTTCTTCCACGCCCGCACCAGTCTTGCCGGACACGCGCAGAACATCCTCGGGCTTTCCACCGATCAGCGACGCCAGCTCGCGCGCATATTTCTCGGGGTCAGCGGCGGGAAGGTCAATCTTGTTGAGAACGGGAATGATCTCCAGATCGTTCTCCATAGCCAGGTATAGGTTCGCTAGTGTCTGCGCCTCGATTCCCTGTGCCGCATCAACCAACAGAATTGCACCCTCACAGGCGGCCAAAGAACGGGACACCTCGTACGTGAAGTCCACGTGACCCGGTGTGTCAATCATGTTCAGCGCATAGTTCGTGCCGTCGACTTCCCACGGCATACGAACGGCCTGGCTCTTGATGGTGATACCGCGCTCGCGTTCGATGTCCATGCGGTCCAGGTACTGAGCGCGCATGGAACGTTCGTCGACGATTCCCGTGATCTGCAGCATGCGGTCCGCAAGGGTCGACTTACCATGGTCGATGTGCGCGATGATGCAGAAATTGCGAATAATCGACGGGTCGGTGGCGGAAGGCACAGGAGATTGAGTGGCGCGTGGCATTGTGTCTTTATTCTTTCACACGACCAGTGCAGATAAACGCCACGAATGAGCAGACACGGCCGCAAAATTCTGGTAACGTTGTCTCTTGGCTTACGTGTCTCGAGCCCTCTATCCTCAGGACACGGAATGACACCGGGATTCGCAACGAAACCCCTCCCGGTTCAGACAACCAGACAAAAGGACCCATTCAATTGGCAAACATCAAGTCGCAGATCAAGCGAATCAAGACCAACCTCAAGGCACAGGAGCGCAACCGCGCTGTCAAGAGCGAGCTGAAGACCGTCGTTCGCGCCGCTCGTGCAGCTATCACCGCCGGCGACAAGGACAAGGCAGCAGCAGCTGTTTCGACCGCCGGCCGTAAGCTCGACAAGGCCGTGAGCAAGGGTGTCATCCACAAGAACCAGGCAGCGAACCGCAAGTCGGCTCTCGCCAAGGCTTCGGCAGCACTCTAAGCAATACCTCGCACAAAGGCCCCCGATTCGTCGGGGGCCTTTGTCGTATGCCTAAGTCGTCGGCCTTCAGTCGCAAGAATTCAGGATTCTGTGGGGAGGACAGGGTCACTGACCTGCGGAATTGGAACGAACAGGGGGTACGCCACAAACGCTCTGGTAACGAAATGTGGCGACTCCGACCAGAATCGGTCGCGTTGACCGCAGCTGGGTCGTTGTCCTAACGGCCTCGACGCGACACGACATCCACGACGTGTTCCACCGCGTACACGGAGTCTCGACCCTCGCCCTTGATCCGCGAATCCGCGCGAGCAACGGCGATGATGGCACGACCAAGACCCGCTTCGTCCCACCCCATCAGCGCGCGCCGTGCCTGTTCAATCTGCCATGGCGCCATACCGAGAACCTTGGTAGCGTCGGCGGTTTTGCCCCGGAACCCACCGACCTTGGCCAGTTGCCGGAGCTTGAGCGCAAAAACAGCGATGAGCGGAACGGGATCCGCGCCGGTATTCACCGCATGACGCAGAAGTTCCAGGGCCTCGCCACGCTGGCCCGCCACTGCAGCGTCGACGACCCTAAACGCCGTGACCTCGTGCCGGCCGCCATAGTATTCGTCCACCAGGGCCTGTGTGACGGTACGGCCCACGGCATCCTGAGCGATCTGGCGGACAGCCGCTGCGAGCTCGCCCAGGTCACCCGCAAATGCAGCAGCCAGGCTGCGCACGCCACTGTCATCACACTGAGCAGAATTTCGCAACAGTTCGGAGCGAATGAAGTCGAAGCGGTCCTTTTCGCCCTTGATCTCTAGGCATTCGACCTCGAGAACCCTGTCGGACTTACGCAGCGCATCGAGCAGTCGCTTGCCACGGTTGCCACCCGAATGACGCATCATGACAATCACGTCATCGACCACCATGTCGAGGTAACGCACCGCATCATCGAGAAATTCATCGGTGCAGGATTCGACGTGCGTGATGCGAATCAGCCGGGGCTCCGCAAAAAGCGAGGGACTGGCGTAATCAAAAATTTGACCCGACACATAATGAGCGGCGTCGAGATCGGTCACCTCGAGTTCGGGGTCGACCGACCGCAATCGGTCACGCATTTCGGAAAATACGCGTTCGCCCAGGTAGGTTTCGGAACCTGAGACCAAGAGAATGGGTGCTTCACGAAAACCGTGCCACGGTACCTTCGGTGCGACCATCATTCCTCCTGTTTTAGTCTAAAGGCGCGCGGTTCACGAATCGGGCAGGCGCTCGGACCACAATCGAATCTGTTCCGATTCTCGTGACAGGATGACCGTTCCGCGGTGATCGGATCGAAGCACTTTACTGCCCGCTGCCTCGAACATCGCGAGTGCCTCGTCGGTGGGGTGGCCATAGGTATTGTCGGCACCCACACCGACGAGTGCAACAGATGCACGGGCGGACAGGTAGGTACTGGGTTCGTTGTCACGGGAACCGTGGTGACTGACCTTGATGACATCCACCGAAGGAATACGAGAACGTTCGGCCATTCCGCGCTGCTCGGGAGCAGGCAAATCCCCAAGATTCATAAAACTCAGGCACGAACCACAGGCCCGAGGAATCAGCACGGTCACAAGGCTGGAGGGATTGCTGGGCTCGGTCGCAATGTCCCGGAACGGCCACAACACCTCGATGCGCTCTGAGCCGAAGGCCACCGTATCCCCCGCCCAGACCTGCTGCAATTGGGCACCCGCTGACTCGAGCGTGAGTAATAACCGACGGTCCGTCTCGTCGACCACGGGGCCGTGAATGACGAGACCTATGGGTCGATTGAGTGATGTGGCGGCGCCGGAATGATCTGCGTCGAAATGCGTGAGGATCAGAACATCGATTGTGGTGACTCTCATGACATCCAAACATCTCTGAATGGGCTCGGGCTCTAACCCCGTATCAATGAGCAGAATTTGACCGCCCACTCGATATAACATTGCGTCGCCTTGACCGACATCACACTGCGCGATGCTCCACTCAGTGGGAACCGTCAGCCGCGAGGTCAGCGCTGTCCCCATGGTGATGCTGGCACCCACAACCAAACCAATAGACCAGATCGCGAATCCCCGGCGAAATCGGCGCAGTGCGATAACGAACCCAACAGACATCAGGAGGGCCGTGAGTACGCCCACGACACCCGATGGCCAGGGAATCGACGATCCGGGAAGCGCCGAGAATACGCGGGCGATGACCGCAATGACGGCGGCAGGAAGCCATGCCATTCCCGTCACAACGGATCCGACAAGGGGAACGAACGATGTCACCGCAGCGACCATTCCGATAACCGTGGCCATCGGGGCGAGTGGTGCCGCGAGCACATTGGTGATAACGCCGTACAGGGGCAAGGCCGGTGACAGCATCATGATGATGGGCTGGCACCCGACCGCTGCTGCGATGGGCACTGAGAGCGCCAGAGCAATCGGTCGTGGAATTCGGGCGGGAATCCGTGTGGCGATCGGGCGTGCCAGCAGCAACAGGGATGCGGTTGCCGCAACGGACAAGACAAATCCGAACTCTCGAGCCAACCACGGATCGATAGCAAGCGAGACAATCACCGCAGCCGACAGAACGTGCACACCAGAGGTCACTCTCCCCAGGCCAACCGCCACCAAACCAATCATGGTCATAATCGACGCCCGCACAACGCTGGGTTGCGGGGTAACGATACACACGAAACCCGCAAGAGCGGTCAGCGACAGAACCACACGGATGATGCGCGGGGCGCCCATCAGAGCCGTCAATCCATAGACAAGCCCGACAACAATCGCGCAATTTGCACCGCTCACCGCCATCAGGTGAGTCAACGAGGTGATCTTCATGCTTCTCGCCAGATCTTCGCTGACCAGCGAGGTATCTCCGACAACGAGACCCGGCAGTAATTGGCCACCCTCCCCCGGCATCCGCGCGGCAGCCTCGCGAAAAGATTGCCGCAGCTCACCCGCCCACGCGATAACAGCAGGCGGCCCTTGGACAATACTGGGTGCCGATCGAGGGAAAATGACGTATCGAATTCGGCTCGTACCATCGTCGGGGCGCAACGATCCGACAAATGACACCGTAGAGAACGCGGGAATCGTTGTTTCACACTCCAGTCCGACGACCACGGACTCGGGGCCACCGATGTCGCTGCCGCCAACGGAAACTACGGTAACCGGCAGGGACCGTGTCGTCGGTGTGCAATCTGCTCGCATGTGCGCAGTGATGGAAGTGCCCGACGAGATACCCGGCGGCAGCGTCGGGATTGATGTCTGACCCGTGCCTATCCACACAATTGCCCAGACGAAAATGGAGGCAAACGGCACGTATCGAGTGAGCATCAGACCGTGACGAGGTCGCGGAATCCATCTATTGTTGCCGCACCAATGCCCGGTATGTCCCCGAGCGCATCAACGCTGGCGAAGCTTCCATGGGCCTCTCGGTATTCGATGATTCTGCTCGCGATTGCGGGACCGATGCCCGGCAGTTCTTCTAGTTCCGGTGCTGTTGCCGTGTTCAGATTCAGACGCCCCGGTGCAGCCGAGGCACTCGAGGGCGAACCTTTTGGCGCGACAATAATCTGCTCGCCGTCGTTAACGGATCGGGCCAAATTTATACTCGCTAGGTCCGCTTTCTCGCTGGCTCCGCCGGCGATGTCGATGACGTCCTTGACCCGACTTCCGGAGGCAATTTCATAGACACCGGGTTTACGGACCTCGCCAATAACATGCACATACAGTGGTGCGGCGGTGACCGCAGTACCCGTTGGGGCCGCAATCGTCTCGGTTGGATTCGACGTGCCCACGGCGGTGGGATACACGGATACACCGACACCCACACACAGCAGGACGCCGGCGGCGATTGCGTACCACTTCAGCTTCGACCAACGTTCAGGGGTTACGGGTTGCACATACCATTCAGCCATTCCCCGAGAGTAATCAGGGTGCTCAGAATGGCACCATGCCATCATCACAGTTGTGCAGAACGCGACACTATCGCCGCCTGTGCAGACTTACACGACGATATTGACGAACTTGGGAGCCTTCACGATGACGGTTCGGGGTTCCGTTCCCGCCAACGCCGAACGCACGATTTCCGACGACATCGCGGCGGACTTGAGGTCTTCGTCCGAGATGGTGGGCGATACCTCGAGGCGATCCTTGACCTTGCCGTTGATCTGAACAATCGCAACAACCGAGGTTTCCGCCAGGAGCGACTCGTCAGCAACGGGAAGAACCTGCAAGCCTACAAATCGTTCGTGACCCAAGGCCTGCCACATGTCCTCGGCGGCGTGCGGAGCGAACATGGACAGCGCGAGAGTAATGACCTCGGCCGCCTCGCGAACCGACGGGTCGGCGCCACCGGCACCCGTATCGATCACCTTGCGAACGTGGTTCACAAGGTCCATGAGGCGCGCGACGACGACGTTGAACTTGTAGGACTCCACGAGGCCGTTCACGTCGGACAGGAAGCGGTGGGTGACGCGGCGAAGGTCAGCATTTCCCTCTGCAAAGTCAACGCCGGCTTCGCTGGTCACATCATGTGCCATACGCCAGGCACGAGCCAGGAACTTGTGCGAACCAGTTACCGACACGTCGGACCAGTCAATGTCGTCCTCGGGAGGACCGGCGAAGGCCATGGTCAAACGCACCGCGTCGACACCATAGTTGTCGATTTCTTCACCAAAGAACACGATGTTGCCCTTTGACTTGGACATCTTGGCGCCATCGAGGATAACCATGCCCTGGTTCAACAGCGATTCAAACGGTTCATCAAAGTTGATGTGTTTGAGGTCGAAGAGCACCTTGGTGATGAAACGCGCGTAGAGCAGGTGGAGAATCGCGTGTTCAACACCACCGACGTACTGGTCGACGGGGGCCCATTGGGCTACGGCCTCGGGATCAAAGGCGCGGGTGTCATCGTTCGGGGACAGGAAACGCAGGAAGTACCACGACGAGTCAACAAAGGTGTCCATGGTGTCCGCGTCACGCACTGCGGGGGAACCATCCAGCGGGTTCGTGACGTTGACCCATTCGGTTGCGCCGCCCAGTGGCGATGAGCCCTTGGGCTTCAGGTCAAGGCCCTCGGTGGGCGGCAACATCACAGGAAGATCCGCCTCGGGAACGGGGATTTCGGTACCATCGGCGGCGTGAATGATGGGAATTGGGGTGCCCCAGAAACGCTGACGAGAAATCAACCAGTCCCGCAAACGGAAAGTGGTCTTGGCCGAACCAGTGCCCTCAGATTCGAGGTGCGCGATCATCACGGCAACTGCATCGGCTTTCAGCATTCCGTCGATAGGGCCGGAGTTAATGTGCGGGCCGTCAACGGTGAGAGCCTTGCCCGACACTGCGGGGTCCACTGCGTCTTCGGGGCCGACGATGACGGAACGCACGTCGAGTCCAAATTTGAGCGCAAAGTCGAGGTCACGCTGGTCGTGAGCCGGTACGGCCATGACTGCACCAAAGCCGTAGTCCGCGAGAACATAGTCCGCAGCGTAAATCGGCAGGCGGTCCCCATTGACGGGATTAATGGCGTAACGCCCCAAGAAAACGCCCGTCTTTTCGCGAGTGGCGTCCTGGCGCTCGATTTCGGTCTTCTTTTGAACCTCAGACAAATAGCTCTGGAATTCCGTGCGGATGTCGGGGTCGCCGCCGTCGACGAGCTCCGATGCCAAGTCAGCATCGGGGGCCACAACCATGAAGGTTGCCCCGAAAAGTGTGTCGGGTCGGGTCGTGAAGACGGGTATCTGTCGGTCGGAACCCTCGATGGCGAAATTGACTTCGGCGCCGACGGATTTGCCAATCCAGTTGCGCTGCATGGTCAGAACCTTGGCCGGCCATGCTCCTTCGAGTCGATCGAGGTCGGCCAACAGTCGGTCCGCGTAATCGGTGATGCGGAAATACCACTGCGTGAGCTTCTTCTTGACAACCATGGCACCGCTGCGTTCGCTGGTACCGTCCGGCAGAACCTGTTCGTTAGCCAGCACGGTCTGGTCTACGGGGTCCCAGTTGACCCACGAGTCCTTGCGGTACGCGAGACCGGCCTTGTACAGCTGAAGGAACAGCCACTGATTCCACTTGTAGTACTCGGGGTCCGAGGTGTGCAGAACGCGGCTCCAGTCGAACGACGCGGCATACCTCTTCATCGACGCGCGCTGCTGCGCGATGTTGTCGTAGGTCCAATCGCGCGGGTTGACGCCGCGCTTGATAGCAGCATTTTCAGCGGGAAGGCCAAATGAATCCCACCCAATGGGGTGCAGGACCGTGTGACCGCGCAAACGCCAGTAGCGTGCCAGGACATCACCCAACGCATACACTTCGGCGTGCCCCATGTGAAGGTCTCCCGAGGGATAGGGGAACATGTCGAGGATGTACTTTCGAGGCGCGTCCTGCGCGACCTCGGAGTCGACAACATCAAACGGACGCTCGGATTCCCAGACGGGGGCCCACTTGCTCTCGAGTCGGCGGAAGTCGTACTCGTGCTCGTCCATAACAGTCCTTCACATGTCATTCGCCGACCGCGGATTCCGCGGTACACAGCGGCCTCAATTCTATCGCTGAGCGAGGAAAGGGTTGGGTTCCGCGCCGAGCGCCGTCAGCAGAGCGTGCGCCTTGATGCCGACTTCTCGCACCTCGTGATGTGCGACGGAGTCGATCGTGATTCCCCCACCAACGCCAACAACCGCGGTATTCCCCTCACAGACGATGGCTCGGATTGTCATGGCCAGATGAGCGTCACCGCCACCGACGCGCCCGAACGCGCCGGAATACACTCCGCGCTCCCCCGATTCGAGGGTTTCGAGAATTTCCACAGCACGACGCTTGGGCGCCCCCGTCATTGATCCCGCGGGAAACAGCGAGGCCACGGCGGTGGACAACGGATTTTCAGGCCGCAGGCGAGATGTCACCGTGCTGACTAGTTGATGCACGGTCGAGTAAGTTTCGACCTCAAACAGTGACGTTACGGTGACCGAATCTTCGAAGGATACCCGGGACAAATCGTTGCGGGACAAATCCACAATCATGAGGTTCTCGGCGCGTTCTTTCGGGTCCGCGGCCAATTCAGCCACCAGTTCCGTGTCGCGCCGGGGATCGGTCGACCGCGGCCTCGTCCCCTTGATGGGTTTGGTCGTCGCCACACCGTTCGTGATGTCGATGAACAGTTCAGGTGATGCGGACAACAGGCTGGTCCCGTTGATCCGAATAAATCCACCACTCCGTGTGGGGGCCAACCGGCGAAGTCGTCGATAGATGTCGACAGGCTCGTCCGAGGTATTCACGGAAGCCGAGGTGGTCAAACAGAGTTGATAGGCGTCGCCATCGCGAATGTGGCGGCGACACTGTTCGATCATGCTGGCGTAGTGGTCGGTCGTGTCACGCCAGAACGCAGCGGTATGCGACGCGGCGGGTGGTTCGGTGGGCGTCCTGGCATCCGGCGTGCAACGGTCAACAATGTCGAGAATTTCAGCACGAATCGCAGTGGTCTCGTCGTTCCATTGCTCGGCGATCACCGCGACGTGCCCCGTAACGTGATCGACCCGAATAGCCACGGTAACCCGCATAAATTGGGTATTCGCCGACGCCGACACACTCTCTTTGTCCCCCGGTCGAAGAGTGTCGTGTCGCTGGGTGTACCCGATCCATCCCACCAACGAGACGGGGAGGGCCGACGAGGAATCCACTGTGCGCAGAGATGCGTCGGCAATGGGTGTCCCCCACCCGAGGTACGACACGGTCTCGTTGAGCGAATCATCAAGCCAAAACACCGAGTCATGGGTGCGAGCGATACACGACAGAAACGCTTCGGCCGAAAAATTTCCCGATATCGCGTGCTGAACGTATCCCGCTGGCATAGCCTTAAGCCTATGGTCGATTCCGTTACATACCGTTTCGCGGCGGGAGAATTCGTCGTCGAGAACTGGTGCGACGTGAATATCGGGCCCGTCATCGTGGCCGATTCGTGGTCCGTTCGTGACGGCATGGTCGTGGGTTTAGCCCATCACCTGGAGCGTTTTCGCGCCGGGTTAGTTGCCCAGGGTTATGCGAACTCCCCCGAAGTCTTCCTTGATGGGGTGGTCGCCCGACTCCCCCGTGTCGGTACGTGGTTTCCTCGAATCGAGGCTGTTGTGTACGGCGACGGAATTCTGTTTCGATATCTCGAAAGGCCAGCTCCGGAAACTGAACCCGAGCTGCGCGTCATCCGCGCCTCGCATGATCCACGAACTGTACCCACTGTCAAGGGACCCGACCTCGCATCGCTGGGCGCCCTGCGCGCCCGGGCTCAACAGGTCGGTGCAACCGAGGCCATCATCTGTGACGAACGCGGCGCCATCATCGAGGGTGCATATTCCGCGCTGTGGTGGTGGAAGAACGACCGAATTTTCCGACCTAAATCCGAACTTCACCGAGTCGACAGCGTGACCGACCGCGTTTTGCGCGACCATGCTCGTCGTATCGGTGCCAGCATCACTGAAGTTGATGCGTCACCGCAGGAATTGGATGGCTGCGAACTGTGGGTCCTCAGTGCAGCCCACGGTATTCGCACCGCGACCGAGTGGATTGACGGGCCTGCACTCCACGTCACAGAGGGACGTGTGTCGTACTGGCGCACCTGTTACGCGAACCTGGCCGAGCGACTCCCCTAGGCTCGCGCCTCGACTCTCAATCGCTGGGTGATCCGAGGGTGTTCGAGATCGTCATGGCTGATGATGATAACGATGGCGTCCGTCGTCGCGGCCAGGAGGTCGTCCAACACTTGGGTGGCCGTGACACGATCCAGATGTGCGAGCGGCTCGTCGAGGATCATGATGTTGTGACGGGCCAACAGCATTCGCGCTACGGCAATTCGGTGTGCTTGACCGCCGGATATCAGTGATCCGCTCTCTCCCAGCGGAGTGTCAAGCCCCGTGCGCGATCGCGCCCATTCCGCCAGTCGAACACGCTCGAGAACATTCCAGAGTTCGGTATCTGCCGCAGAGTCACGGGCAAACAGCAGGTTCTGTCGCACACTTTCGGTAAAAATATGGGGTTGCTGTTCGCACAAACCAATGTGCTGACGGACATTTCGCGGCGAGGCGTCACGAACATCGACTCCGTTAAGGATGAAGTCCCCGGAGTGGTCAAGGAATCGAATCAGGCCCTGTGCAATTGTCGATTTTCCCACACCGGAGTCACCGCTGACGAGAAGACAATCCCCGTTCGACAGGGCCACGGACACAGGCGCACAACTCGGCTCGATTTGCCCGGGCCACACGCTCGTGAAGTTGCGCAATGTCAGGCTGACAGGGTGCATGGGAATGACGACGGGTTCCTCGGGTTCACGGGGAATTTCTCGGGGAACATCCACGGGGATTTCTGAATCGATTCGACCGCGGGCAACATGCAGGGAGACAATCCCCGATATCGCGGCAGGAACTTGGGCCAGAACCTCGAACAACGCGATGGCTCCCAGCACGACGACACCGACAAATGGCGCCACGTCCTCGCCAACCGCTCCCGACTCATCGGATGTACTGCTACCCAACGACACCACCAGGGACAACCCAAGAATTGCGGCGAGGCCGGAACCGACGATCTGGGCCGAATTGCTCAGTGATCGTGCCCAGATGGTGCTGGTTTCACGTTTCATGAGCAGTGCCGATTGGAGGGAAATTCTGTCCCGATAGCGGTCAGTAACGCCAAATGCCGCCAATACCGAGACCCGGCCGTGCAGTTCCGAAATCATGGATGTCAGGTCCGCACGAAGCGTCGGGATATCACGCAACGAACGTGTGGCAAGTGTCCATTCCGCACCCGAACTAATCGCAAGTGTCACCACCGCGATCACCGCAACGGCGCTTCCCGCAGCGGGGTCGATCAGAGCAATTCCCCCCACCGAGAGAACAAGAACAACGACCGCACTGATCAGAGGTTCCACAACACGCAGTGGTGCGAACTGCAACGAATCCACGTCGCGGACAAGCGCTGACAGAACCGAACCGTTGCGCAGGGACTTTCGGGAACCGGGAACCACGCGAATCAGACGTTTTACCACCTGAACACGAACAGTGGCCAAGGCGGTGAAAGCGTTGTGATGTGCGACCAGACGACCGGTGTATCGGAAAAATGCTCGTGCCAGCGCGAAACCCCTCACCCCGACAATTGCCATCTGCAAATACAGAATGGGTGGTTGCTGCGATGCTCGAATAATCAGCCATGCCGAAACCGACAGCAGCGCAACACCACTGAGTGAACTGAGCAGCAACAACGCGAAGCCTCCCAGCGGAGAACCCATCGCGGTGCGCACGAGCGACGTGGGGTTCATCATGTCAGCTCGATCCGTGTGGCAACCCGTGTGCTAGGGTCTCGTGATGATGGGAAATGATGACAAGCGCACCCTCGGCCACGAGGTCGTCCAACGAATTCGTGACACGCTGTGCGCGACTCGAATCCAACCCCGCCGTGGGTTCGTCGACAATCAGGCACCACGCCGGGGTCGTGATGTATCGATAAAAGGCGCGGGCCAACGACACTCGCTGCGCCTGTCCCCCAGAGATTCCCGCAGAATTTTCGCCGATGACATCGTCCACACCGAGGTCATCCACAGCGGCAAGCTCCATGGCTCGCTCTAGTGCGATTTGGTCAACAAAATTGGCGCCCAACGTGATGTTGCTGATCACTGTTCCCGACAACAACGACGGATTCTGCGGGCTCCACGCGGCGCAGTCGCGAAGGTCGGAAATCACCGCACCGTCGACTTCGATGTGTCCCGAATAGGGCGTTAAGCCCACAAGTGCTGTGATGAGCGATGACTTGCCCGAACCGCTGGGGCCCGTCACGCTCACGAGGTTCGCCGGTCGCAGGTCGATGTCCACGGGACGCGCGCGATCGTGTACGGCAAATCCACGCAGAGACACAACACCGGCGGTGCGAACGTCAGAATTTCTGGGGTGATCTGTATGGGCGTCCAGCATGTCGAACACCGTTGTTAAGGCCGTGGCGCCATCCGCCGATGCGTGAAACAACGCACCGACCTGACGCAGCGCAAGAAAAGCCTCGGGCGCCAACATCAAAGCCCACAAGCCGTTGGACAGCTGCATGTCACCCGCCACGAGTCGAACACCAATTGTCACCGCCACTATGGCGACGGACAGACTCGCGAGAATTTCCAGGGCAAATCCGGACACAAAGGACAACCGCAGCACCTGCATGGTGCGGTCGCGATAGTCGAGTGTCAAATCGCGTACTCGCCCAATTTGGCGCTCGCCTCGACCAAACACCAACAGGGTCGGTAGCCCCCTGACGGTTTCCGAGAACCCCACCGACAGATTGGACAATGCCTGCCACTGGTGCAACTGGGTTGTTCGAGTCGCCCACCCGATGAGGACCATAAACAGTGGAATCAGGGGAAGCGTCACGGTCACCGCAATTCCGCTGGTGATGTCGGCCCAATACAATGCAGCGACCACAACCGGAGTCGTCGCAATGGTGGCGATGACCGAGGGCAGGAACTTTCCCGCGTAATCGTCAACAGCATCGAGCCCCTGGGTAACGACCATCGTCTGATGAGCCGAATGTTCGGCGGAATCCGTCGCTCGCACCATGACACCCACGGCCGCCTCGCGCAGTTGCTGTTTTATGCGGTACCCCACACGGTGAGCCAAAACGTCACCGCAGAATCGAGAGACTGCACGGACGACAACGGATACACCGGCAATCATGATGGGCGCGGCGACGGAATTTCCGGAAATTGCGCCTGCTATGGCATGTGCCATGCCCCCGGTGAAAGCCACAATTGCCACGGATTCCGTCAACGCAACGAGAACACCGGCCACCAGAAAAATTCTGGTGGCCGATGCATAGGCAATCAGCCGAGGGTCAAGCGGTTTCAGTGTGCTGCCGCCGTGACCGTGGCTACCGAAACGCGCTTGCGGAAGATCCAGAATGTCCAGGCCTGGTACGCCAGCACGACGGGCAATGAAACGACAGCGACCCAGGTCATGACCGTCAGAGTGTACGTCGAGCTTGAGGCATTTTCGATAGTCAGACTGAATGCAGGGTCTGTCGTCGACAGCATGACGTTGGGGAACATCGCCGAGAGAATCGTGACGACCGCCAGTGCAATCGTGGTCGCCATCGCAGCGAACGACAGACCCTCACGCTTCAGTTTGATAAGAACGACTGCGGCAACCAGGGCCACCGCCGTTGCCGCTGCGGCAGAAGCAATGACCACAACATGCTCGGCCTGAAGGTGTTCCAACACTGTCCACACGAGCCATGCCGCACCCACGGGAATCGCGACGAGACCGGCGCGGAAAGCCAGGGCTTGGGCACGCTCGCGAACCGGCCCCTCCGCCTTGAGTGACAGGTACGTGAGGCCGTGGATGAAGAACAGCGCCAGTGTCACAACCCCGCCCAGGAGGCTGTACGGGTTCAGCAACGTGAACAGATTTCCCGTGAAGTTTCCGTCCTGATCAAGGGGAACACCGTGGATGATGTTTGCGAACGCCACGCCCCACAAGAGCGCAGGTACTGCTGACCCAATCATGATGAAGGTGTCGAACATTCCCGTCCAACGTTCGCCCTTTCCCTGATGGCGGTATTCGAACGACACACCACGGAAAATCAGCGAGATCAAGATGAGCAACAGCGCGAGGTAGAAACCGCTAAACAGCGAGGCATACCACAGCGGAAAAGCCGCAAATAGCGAGGCGCCCGCCACGATTAGCCATGTCTCGTTAAGATCCCAGACAGGGCCGATCGTGTTAATGGCGACCCTGCGTTCTTCGTCATTTCGGGAGACAAACGGCAGGCTCATGCCGACCCCGAAATCAAAACCGTCGAGGACGAAGTAACCGATAAACAGGAATCCCACGATTCCGAACCACAGATATGACAGTTCCATCATCTGCTCCTAATACACCGTTGAAAGGGTCGTTGTGTCTTTGACGGATTCCGAGGTGAGCGCGGCCCATTCGTCGGGTCCGTTCTTCGCCGCCTTGATGAGCAAACGGAATTCGATGACGGCGAGAGCGCCGTACACGGCGGTAAACGCGACGAGCGAGATCAGCACATCAAGTCCGGTGACGAGCGGCGAAACACCCGCCTCTGTTTTCATCAGACCGAACACCAGCCACGGCTGGCGGCCCATTTCGGTAAATACCCAGCCCATCAGTGACGCGACCATGGGAACCGGTGCGGTCCAGATGGCGATCTTCCAGGCAAGGCCGCTGACATCGCGACCACCGCGAGTGATCCACAGTCCGACGACGGACACCAGAGCAGCAAACGCGCCGAGTCCGATCATCCAACGGAAGGACCAATACGTCAGCCAAATGATGGGCATGTAGTCGCCGGCGCCAAACTGCGCCACGTACTGGGCCTGTAGGTCGTTGAGACCCTCGACCTCACCCGTCATGGTGTGGGTTGACAGGAAGGACAATAAACCGGGGATACGAATCGAGAAGATTTCGTTGAGGCCATCCGGAGTGCCCCACGAGAACACCGAGAAGGACGCATTCGAAGCGGTTTCGTAGAGCGCCTCGGCCGCTGCCATTTTCATCGGCTGAGCCTCGACCATTGCCAGCGACAACGAGTCGCCGCTGAGGGCAACGCCCACGAAGGCCGCGATATTGGCAAAAGCACCAAACTTCAGTGCACGGTTGAATGTGGCGGTGTAGTTACCGCGGGACAGGTGATATGCGGCGACCGCAACGATTGCGGTTCCTGCAAACATCACCGAGGCAAAGAACGTGTGCGGGAATGAGGCCAACGCAATCGGGTTTGCCAGCACGGCAGCGATGTCATTGAGCTGTGCTCGTCCCGTCTCCGCATTGATTTCGTATCCCACGGGGTTTTGCATCCACGCGTTCGCGGCGAGGATGAAATAGGCGCTCAGCAGCGTTGACACGCTGGTCAACCAGATGCTGGCGAGGTGCAGTTTGGGATTGATCTTGTCCCAACCAAAAATCCACACACCGATAAAGGTGGCCTCGAGGAAGAACGCAAAGAGTCCTTCCATTGCCAGTGGCGCACCGAAAACGTCACCCACAAACCTCGAATAATCGGACCAGTTCATGCCGAACTGGAATTCCTGGGTAATTCCGGTGACGACACCGATAGCAAAATTGATGAGGAAGATCTTGCCGAACAGGCGGGTCAGGTGCAACCACTCGATTTTCCCGGTGTAGACCCAAGCCGACTGCAGAATGGCCACAAGAAACGCCATGCCGATAGTCAATGGCACAAACAGGAAGTGGTACAGGGTGGTGAGTCCGAACTGCCACCGGGCGAGTGCGAGCGGATCAAGCCATTCGAGCATGATGGGGCCTTTCGATTGTGACAATTTCAGCCTAGAAAAAGCAGAGAATTTTTGGATTGAGCATTTAGTCACATATTTGGGTTCAGTAGGCTCGACACATGAACGAATTCATCACCGCACTGCTGGATACCGTTCAGTCGGTCGACCCCGTTCTACGAACTCTGATGGCGGGATTTGCGATCATGCTCGAGACCAGCGTTTTGGTGGGACTGGTGATTCCCGGGGACACCGTGGTGCTCGTCGCCTCGACGGGCGTGCAGCATGCCGGCGAATTCGTGGGACTGTCCCTGGCCGTTATCACGGGTGCGCTGATTGGCGAGTCGTTGGGATTCGCCATCGGTCGCTACTTTGGGCCCAAACTTCGAGGCTCGCGCCTCGGTATTTCGATCGGTGAACAGAATTGGCGTCACGCCGAGAACTTCATCGACCATCGTGGCGGTCTTGCAGTATTTATTTCCCGGTTCCTGCCGGTACTCCATTCACTGGTACCCGTCACAGCCGGAATGTCGTCCATGCGGTATCGAACATTTATGGCGTGGACGGCTCCGGCCTGCACCATATGGACGTTCGCCTACGTGTCAGTCGGGTCCGTAGCGGCGGAAAAGTTTACTGATTCCGCCGATACGCTCCACACGGCGGGCTATTGGTTTGTGGGCGCGCTGGTCGCCTTTGCCATCGTGATCTCGCTGGTCAAGAAAACGCTCAACCGGTACGCGCGACCATACGAAGAGTCACCGGGCGACCGGGACCCCTCGACGTCAGAGTAATTAGGCCGAGAGTTCCGATGCAGCTGCGGCGAGTGCCGACTTTGCTGCGTCGATGAACGGCTTGTTTCCCGAACCGTTTGTCGCGAAAGCATGGCCCAGAAGTGCATCGAGCGTGACAAAGGC